>Ga0098059_1000100_pt1 | contig 79311 bp, 101 predicted proteins | sample 20_taG_FD_92580 | JGI IMG/M metagenome (GOLD analysis project Ga0098059, IMG submission 92580) | Marine viral communities from the Subarctic Pacific Ocean - 20_ETSP_OMZ_AT15318 metaG | ecosystem: Environmental > Aquatic > Marine > Oceanic | place: Subarctic Pacific Ocean | collected 2015-01-19
AAATACAAATACAGATATGAACAATAGGAAGAAAGATCCCAAGGGGGATCTACATCCTTATTATAAATTACTGGAAAACAATCACTTAAACCATTAAACTGACGGCTATGGCTAGCTAGCGGATATGAATCCTGCTCTCCCCCGAAGGGATCCCTATGGGATAACCAACTGAGCTACCTCGATAATTTCCTTTCAATACTTAATTGAAGGCTAAATTTATTTAATCATTTAATAAAAGTAAATCAATTCCTTGAAAAATCATTAGAAACAAAAAAGGCAACCGAAGTTGCCTTTAAATAGTAGCGAGAAGCAGATTTGAACTGCCGACCTCAGGGTTATGAATCCTATCTAATCCTATTAAACCCATTTGATTTGATTTAAACGGGGTTTTTACCCCTTTGAAAATCGCTATTTGTATACGCTTTTGTATTCGAGTTAGAAATTATCTTACAGGGTCTAGTATCTTTTTGACCACATTAAATATTTTAATACACTCATTCAGGCTTACCGTGAAATCCTCATATAAGTCATTCAAGCTATGGAGTGTAATAGTACCTCTTTCGACATCGTGATTAATGATTCGCTTTAGTAATACTCCCTCCGTTTCGTGTACTATAATAAAATCCCATTGGGAAATGTGCAGCTTGCTTTGCCAATGTGATTTGGATATTTCACGCCCCATTACAATCGAATGCTCTGGGTAGCTTTCAATGCTTCTATTATCCATGCTATCGCCACGGACTTCAAACGCCATATAATTACCTCTATACACTTTACTTTCGACTACAAAAGGGACAGTAGGTAAATCACTTATATAATCATCATCGCTATAGCCAGATAGATAGCCAGCATAAGCATATTGATGAACTAATGGCACTTTCATGATGGAGCTATCATTAGGCGGTTCTAAGTTCTGATATTGCTGAGGTGGTTCGCTTACCTTATCGCTAAACATTTCATATTTGACGAGCTTTTCAATAACAGTAGGTATTTTATCTAAATATTCATAGTTCTGATAAGTTCTAAATTTAACTCCTAATCGCTTAGCCATTTCTAATTGAGTTAAACCTCCATTTTCTTCACGAATTTTTTTTAAGTCCAAGCCTTTCATTTTCAATAAGTTATAAGTAGATAAGAAATTAAAACACAAAAATACGTATCTACGTATTGCTTCATACGTGAATATGTGTATATTTGTCATGTAATAACAACAATATACCAAAATGATGCCACAATTAATATATGCTACTGATGAAATATTAAAAGAGGTCACTAAATGTAGTGACATAATTGATCTTTCGGACTGTATTGATTGCAGGGATAGATCGGTAGAATTTGACCTAGAGCATGAAGGGGAGGTATTTACAGCCGTGGCGAAAGTAGATAAAGACATGGATTACAGGGAGATACCAGCGACTTATTTAAATCCAAAAGAAATTGAGGTAATTAAAAATGAGGTAAGAATTAATGAGGTGGAATTATGGGGGGAAGAAGGATTAATAGAAATATCCGATACCCAAAAAGCGATAATTGAAGCGAAATTTTTAAAAATGATTGTGATATGAGTGAATTATCAAAAAAGACAGTAAGTGATTTAACACAAATATTACGTACGGATTTCGATAATAATGCTGGGTTTATGACCGCTAATAAGTGGGTTAGGATAGCGAGAGAATTAGGATTGAATGAATTAGTAAAGGAATTAGAACAGGATATAAAACAACTTGAAAATGCTATTTGAAGAAAAACACTATGGAAATCTGATTAGTAAACAGCTATCGGATTATTTGAGAGAACACACCTCTAAAAATGATTATGCGGATGTAGCGAATCTTACAGGGGTAAGCCTACACACTTTGCGATATGTGGTTGCACGATCCAACAACCTCACGCAAAGCAACTCAAAAGCAGTGATTGAACTGGCTAAAAAAGCAGTCATGAATTGCACCAATACGATCAATGATAGCCGAGAAGCTAAAGAGTATCTATTGGAGAAACTTCAAATAGAAGGCTGGAGCTAATGAGAAATAACGCAATCATAGAAGCTGTATATGACAGCCTATCCATAGAGGATTTGAAAGCGATGATTGCGCAAAAGCAAAGCAACCAATCCATTAAGCCGATGAGCGAATTGGAGCGATACCGATTTGAAGTAAGGCAAAAACTGAAAGCAAAATTTTATAAATAATTCAATATGGATAATCTAGAATTTAAAGGAACAAATACAAAATGGGAAAGCGTATATAATGGCTTATACTATTATATCACACCAGTTGGGAATGCACAAGCTTTAGCTTCTACTCAAATAAATGAATATATAGGGATAGACCAAGATACAATGGCAGCAAACGCCAACCTAATAGCAGCTGCACCTGACTTATTAGAAGCCTTGCAATTAATACTAAGTGAAGGCGAACATAGTATTTCAGTAATGACAGCCAAAAAAGCTATCCAAAAAGCCTTATCAGGTGAACTATAAAGTAAGCAACAAATCAAATTTTAAATAAAAAGCAATGGAAAAATCAGAAGTAAAATCAAGCGAAACAGCGGTAAGTAAGATTCATAGCTTACCAAACCTACATGAAGCGAAACTTTCATTTAGGGAATTATCAAGCGAATACTGGACACCAGAAAATGAAGGAGATTATAGGGTAGGAGTGTTATTGAATATCAATGAAGAACCTTATGAAGATGAAAAAACAGGTGAAACGGTAATGCTCCCTTGTATCATATTCCTATCTCAAAATCAAGATGGAACATTCAAAACCATTAAAAACGGTTCAAAAAGATTAGTTGCAACAATGGAAAGCAACTTAGAAAGCGGTGAAATTGAACTAGAAACCACACCTATAAGAATCACATTCAACGGCAAGAAAAAGAATAAAACCAACGGTTTCAATTCTGATACATGGAGCGTAAAACCAATACTTCTATAATTATGGAACTGGAAAGATTAGAAGAAATAAAAACGGGATTGCCAGATTTACATTCAGCCCCCATTGGTTTAGACGAACTGAGAAGTAAGGAAGAAGTCTGGTTAGAAAAGCGCAAAGGTAAATTTACCGCTTCGGAATATGATAGACTGATTGCAGGGGTAGATGAAACAGAACACGAAGCAGCGATAAGAGTATCAAAAGCTTTAAAAGATTATTTGGTAAAAGATGCTGAAGAGTTAAATCTATCAACTGCAGGAACAAAAGTAGACATCGCTCACAGGTTAGTAAAAGCTGGATATGTAGCATACGGAGCTTATGCATTCTCAGACGGTGGCGAAACCTATGTATTAGAAAAGGTCATTGAAGAACTGACCGACACATTACCAGACCACTTTGAAACCTCTGCTATGCGATGGGGCAAAGAATGGGAAGAAATAGCGGTTAAGGAGTTTATGCGAAAAACAGGTATTAAGGTCGACCACTATGGAGATGATCAGGTATTTGTGGACCATGAAAGCGAGTATTTGAATAAGTCCATTACGCAAAGCTTAATCCCTCACATTGGATGCACCCCGGACGGATTGATAGGAGATGATGCTGGCATAGAAACAAAATGCCGAGATAGCAAACAGCATTTCTTATGCCTACAGGAAATAAAAGATGCAGAGACTTTGAAAGCGACCTATCCAAAAGCCTACTGGCAATGTCAAGGCAGTATGTATTTAACAGGGCGTTCGATGTGGTTTTTTGTCTCATTCGATCCAAGGTTTAAGCAGGATAAATTAAAGATTCTGATTGTAAAGGTAAAGCGAAATGATGAAGACATCGAGAAGCTTGAAAGACGCTTAAAAATAGCGGTAACAAAGAAAATAGAACAGGTAAGTATTTATAATCAATAGATACAATTGATTTTTTTAAAGGCTTAAAAGATTAAGAAAATGGAACAGGATATAAAAGAAGCATTAGAGTATTTAAATAAGCAAGGATACGGAAGTGGCACTAATTACAGCTCAAAGTTAGTAGCTGTTTTGATAGCTAATTACCATCAATATAAGCTGAAAAATAATAGTGATAAAAATTCATATTCTAAATATGAAATAGATTTCGGGAATCATTTAAGAGCAGGATTGCAAATAAAGAATGATGAAGTAGAAATTATAGGAGCTGTTAATGGATGGGGCGACAATGTACCTTTAAGCGAAGTTTTAATTAAAAAGATTGATAATCAATAATAGCTATGGAAGCAGTAAAAAACAGGAATACAGCCTATCACAATATAGATAATTTAGGTAAGCGACAATTTGAAGTATTGGAAGCAATACGGTTAAACCAGCCATGCACAGCGCAAGAGATTTGCAGGTTTTTAGGAGTGGGGATTAACCAGGTAACAGGCAGAATTAGCGAATTGCGAGATGACTTAATGCTAATAACAGAAGCAGGTAGCGAGGTGAACCAAAATAGCAAAGCGCAAAATACGCTATGGAGACACTTTAAAAACAAAGATGAGCGGATTAATGCCATCAATAAAAAGTATGTGGAATTGCAGAACATAAAAGCGCAATTGGAATCTGACGGGCATATAGCTTTAAGTCCTTATGCAGCGAATGTGATTGCAAAGGAAATCGAAAAAGTAGATAAGCGAATTAAAAAGATTGTGAAACTATGAGAGCATCAGTTAAAATATTAAAAATAAACCAAGCCGACAGGGATAAAAAGCATGACTATGATTTGATAGTTTGCGAGCTAGAGAATCCTAATAACGAAATATGGCTACAGGTTAGAAGAACGCAAACACCTTTGTTAATGAAATTTGATGAAGGGAACAATGCGACCATCACTTTTAATGCTGAATATTCGGAGCAATCCGCAACAGCAAACGGAAAAGCGTACCGGCACAATAATTTGATACTGTCAGATATTACGGAGGTAATGCCAGAGCATTTGAAATTCAATTCACATTCTACAGAAGAGTTATTGAATGAGTTAGATCGTAGGGGATTAAGTGCAAATGAAATTGAAGAAGTGATACAGGTAAGCATTCCAAAACCGAAACATCAAAGGCACTCACTAGAGCAACCCGAAAACGTAGAGCTATTTGTTGAATATTCCGACAAATTAAGATGGCAGCAATGGAACTACATATTTAAAGAAGTGGCTCGAAAGCCATTTAAGGAACGTCAAAAAATGCCACATGATTATTCCATGTTATTAAACGAGACTATATCATGAGGTGGGTATTTATCACATTGACCATTCTGTCAATACTAAGCCAGATACCACATGCTTATTGGGCGATTGACAACTTTAGCACCATAAAAGAAAGGTGGTTAAAGGTAAGTCAAAACATAGTATTCTGCGGAATCATAAGCGTGGGTATTTTAGCTTTTGTATTGATAGGGAAGCATTGGTACGCTTTAGCTGGAGCAGCTATTGAGATAGTTATAAACATCTATTATTACAATAGCCAGTTCGACAAGCGGACAAGTAGAAAAAAAACATGGTTAGCTTACTTCTTAGCTTTCCTTATACCGATTTCGATTTTCATTTTCAGTATGGAAATCAAGTAAAACAGATTTAAACCAAAGAACACATGAGATTAAAAGTAAATGAATTTAAGCATGCGCTTAACATGGTAGCTCCTGCATTTCAGAAATCAACGGCCATGCCGATTTGCGAATATGTAAAGATTGAAACGGCAGAAGATAAGGTAAAATTAACCGCATCAGATTTAGCCATAAGCATCATTCACGAATACAAAGGAATCGAGACCAATAAGAATGAAACAATTCTGATTGCTTATAAAGACATCCTAAATTATGTGAAATTATGCAAAAATGTATTCATAGAGTTAGAAGCGGAGCAGGTCAATAAAATGACTATCAATATCAACATCACGGCAGGATCGGCAAAGATGAAAATGAGCGGAGAGAGTGAAGATGATTTTCCTAATATCGAGCTGGACGAGTTTAAGTATTCGTTTTTGATGGATGCTGAAATGTTCGGGATATTGCAGAAAAAGGCATTACCATTTGCAGCGGATGACGATTTGAGGCCGTCCATGTCAGCGGTAAGAATGAAGAAAGTAAACGGTCAGACTAGTTTTGCATCTACCAACGGATATACAGCATCTATACTACTGTTTGAAGAAAACGAAAGCTTACAGAAATTAGACGATTTCCAGTTATTGATACCTAGATATTTAAAGCACTTAGAGCAGATATTTAGCATTAATAATGAGTTGGTGACCGTGAATGTAAGTGGTAGTAAGATAGCTTTTCAGGATAGCGATACTACGTTGATAGGCTATCAAATAGATGAAAACTATCCAGATTTAGAAGCGGTATTGAACGGACATAAAGATGGTGAAATAGTTAAAGTAAACAAGCAAGCTTTAATTGACGAGTTGACCGTGGCAGGGAATTTCACGGGCTCAAATAATGATGTGCTTTTTGATTTTGCTAAAGATAAAATCCACCTGAAAGCTCAGGATATGGATTATGGAAAGGATTATGATAATTCCATTCAAGCCGAAAGCAGTGAAGAGTTAGCCATTAAATTACCCTACGATCAGGTAATAAAAGCATGCAAGGCATGCCAGGGCGATACGGTTCATTTAGTTCACCACCATACCAACAATAAAGCGGTATTTGTGAAAAGTGAAGATGGGAATTATGAGGTACTAATAATGCCGATGAAATGAGAGGGATAAAGAAAGTGATAGCGATATTGGTATTCATTTGGAACGGATTAGCCGACCTGTTTTATCTCATGTTTGTAGTCATGATGTCATGGATATTTTACACGGTCTTTACAAAAGGCGATCTACTGGAAATAACGCCCATTATGATTTCAATATTCTATATCACTTTCATTCCCTTTTTAGTACGAACCGCAAAACAACTAGTAGAATGAAAAACGATTATAACGACTTTTTAAAGTCAAAAATTACCATAGCCGAGAAGCACGGATTCGAGATTGACCAAAGCGAACTGCATCCTAACTTATTACCACATCAGAAAGACATTTGCCATTGGGCCATTAAAGGCGGTAGGCGTGGGATTTTCGGAAGCTTTGGAGTAGGTAAAACAGTAATTCAATTAGAGATAGTCCGACAGTTTTTAAAGAAGTTCGGAGGGGTGGGATTAATTACATGCCCTTTAGCGGTGCAATACGAATTTCAAAAAGATGCTGAAATACTAGATATGCAAGGCAGGTTGAAATACATCACTCACACCGACCAGATAGATGGGAAGCATGATGTGTATTTGACTAATTACGAAAGGATCCGTTCGGGCAATATTGACGCTTCACTTTTTACCGTGGCAACTTCAGATGAAGCCAGCGGATTACGTTCGCTGGATAGCCAGACTACAGAGGTATTTCTAAGATTATTCAAGCAGGTGAAATATAGATTTGTAGCTACCGCCACACCGTCACCGAACCGATATTTAGAATTGACCCACTATGCAGATTATTTAGGTATAATGGATAGAGGGCAAATACTAACACGTTTCTTCCAACGAGATAGCACTAAAGCAGGAAACCTAACGCTTTACGATAAGCGGATTAAAGAGTTTTGGCATTGGGTAGCCAGTTGGGCGTGTTTCGTTAGAAAGCCGTCTGATTTAGGATATTCAGATGAGGGATATGATTTACCCGAAACCAAAATAAACTGGCATAAAGTAAAGGTAGAACGTGAAGCGAAAGTCGATAGAGGTGGACGTTATAAATTAATCCATCAGATCAATGCTGGAGTAGGCGCGGATAAATCCAAAGAAGATAAAGAGAGCTTAGAAGAGCGTGTTTCTAAGATGTGGGAAATTGCCCCTGACCCCGAAAAGGAAAGCTTTATAGTTTGGCATTACAGGGAAGATGAACGGCACGCTATCCAAAAAGCATTAGGCAAAGAATGTAAATCGGTTTGGGGAAATCAGAACCTAAAAGACAGAGAAGATCACCTGACAGGTTTTAGAGATGGAAAGTACAAGATACTAAGCACAAAACCAGAGATAGCAGGGAGCGGTTGCAACTTTCAGCACCATTGCCACAGGGCAATTTACATCGGACTGACTGACAACTTCAATGACTTCATACAATCGGTACATCGAATTGTAAGATTCATGCAAAAGCATCAGGTAACCATTGACATCATTTACACCGATGCTCAGGAAGCCATGCGAAAGCGAGTAGAAACCAAGTGGAAACAACATAATACTTTACAGCACGAAATGACAGCGATAATTAAAAAATACGGATTGAATTCTGAATTATACAGAGAGGATTTAAAAAGGGAAATGTTCAAAGACCGACAGGTTTTAAAGGGTGAAAATTGGGAAGCGGTCAATAATGATTCTGCTATGGAATTACCGAAATGGAAAGATAATTCTATTCACATGTTTTGCAGTTCCATTCCTTTCGGAAATCATTTTGAGTATTCAGAGAATTACAACTGCTTTGGACATAATACGACTAATGATGCATTCTTTGCGCAAATGGATTACATCACACCTGAAATTTACAGGACATTAAAGCCAGGGCGAATTTGCGCTATCCATGTAAAAGACAGGATCCAATACGGTTATCAGAATGGAGTAGGTTTTATAGATCAAATACCATTTTCAGACCATACCAATATGCATTTTATAAAGCACGGCTTTCATTTCATGGGAAGGATTACCATTACCACCGATGTAGTAAGGGAAAATAACCAGACCTACAGATTAAGCTATGGCGAAAAGGTAAAAGATGCTACTAAAATGGGCGTGGGAATGCCAGAATATGTATTGATATTCAGAAAGCCACCGACAGACAATCAAAACGCTTATGCAGATGATCCAGTAAAGCACGAAAAAGAGCAATATAGATTAAGTAAATGGCAGATAGATGCGCATGGATACTGGAAATCAAATGGAAAGTCATTATTCGCAACCGAAGATTTGCGAAACATGGAGCTTAAAAACGTGCTAAAAACATGGAAAGCCATTGAAGCATTTGAGAATTACGATTTTGAAAAACACGTTTCGATTTGTGAAGCCTTAGACCAGCTAGGGAAACTACCTAGAACCTACATGGCTATCCCTCCAATATCTCATAATCCAGAAGTATGGACGGATATAAGCAGAATGAAAACCCTCAATGCAGACCAAAAGCGAAAGAACCTAGAGAAGCACATTTGCCCTTTGCAGTTGGATATTATCGAAAGGCTAATTGAACGCTACAGCGAGAAAGGCGAAATAATAGCCGATATGTTCGGGGGTATTATGTCCGTGCCATACCAAGCGGTTAAAATGGGGCGTAAAGGTATAGGAGTTGAACTGAATGATTCGTATTGGATGGACGGTGTAAAGCACCTAAAGAAAGTCAGCTATCAAAGCGATAGACAAAGCATGTTTGAAATGGAGGGGGTTAAATAAGTAGATATGAACAACCATTATGCAAACGCCTTTATGGCATTGGAAAGTAAAAGAATAGCGTTGATATGTAAGCAATCACAGGCTATTTATAACCATTCAATTAAGAATGGGGCATCGTACGATTTTGCAGTGGAACGGCAAGCAGAACATATAACGAAAAGGAAATTATTCACTAATAAAAGCAAGGTTAATGAACGATAATTCAATAATGCCTTTCGGGAAATACAAAGGCAATTCAATGGCAAATGTTCCAGATTCATATTTAGTATGGATTTGGGGGCAAAACAAAGATAGGTATTTAGGTAATCCAGATATGTTGAAATCGATCAATGATGAAACATATAATGTGATGAAATATATAGAAGAATTTCTATACGATCAAATTTAATTATTCACTTAAAACAATAAACCAATGTATTACACAGGAACAGCGAAGTACCAGAAAGAAGATGAACACGGCAGACTTAAACTAGCCACAGAGCAGTATTTAGTAGATGCGGTAAGCTTCACAGAAGCAGAAGCGAAATTGTACCAATTCTTAGGCGACAGCATAAGGGGAGAATTTAAAGTCAAGTCGATAAGCGAAAGCGGTATAACGGACGTATTCGATTTTGAAGATGGAGGGATTTACTACCAATCGACCGTGGCTTATTTTGTAGCAGAGGAAAGCGGAAAAGAGAAGATGATTAAGAATAAGATGCTGATTGAAGCTAAGAACATCACACAAGCCATAGAGCGGACACGTGAGAGCCTTAGTAACATGTTAGTATCATTTGACATTCCAGAATGCAAAGAAAGTAAAATCATTGAAGTAATTCAGTATGAGCGAGAAGAAGAAGGAAAGGAGGTACATAATGACACTAAATAATTTCATCACCAAAAGCGATATAACTCATTTCAAAGGAGTTAATAATAAGCAATTTATTTCTATTTCAAACACTCATTTCAGAATTTCATTAGGAGCTGTTGAGGTAATGGATTTAAAGAATATTGATAAAATATGCATTGAGATTTTTGAAAAAGAAGGTAATTTATATTTAAAAATTCATGATGCAAAAACTATAAAAGAAAGCTCAATAGAGAAATTTAAACTAACATCACATGCACACAATAGACTTGAATTTAGAACATCATCTATTAGAAATTTATTGAGCAGTAAATTATCAAGGAACGATCAAGGAATGATTTATTTTTACTGTATTAATAGTGAAAAAGACCCATTTACATACATATATAGTGAAAAAAAACCTAAACAGTATTTCTTAGATACATATTATAAAAAAATTGAATAGACTAAAACGTAAGAAAAAGAAGAAGCAGCCGAAAGCGAAACAGCTTGAATTACCGATTGATAAAAGAAGGGATTGCACATGCTGGCTTGATGTTGGCAGGTGTTTTTGTAGACCGGATAGAGAGTGATTAGATATTGATTATAACGTCCGATGATAAAAAATCGGGCTCAACCATAAACCTAAATTCAGAGCGTAAACGCTGCCTACGCCTGTTTTTTATACATTGTTGGCAGCAGTTAATTTTAATCAGATGGCAAAAAGAAACTTAACTTACAAAAATAGAAAACTTGAAATTGACTACAATCAGTCAAAAAACGGCAAGGTATCAATTAATCAAATCAAAATGATTGAAACTGGTGAAGATATTACAAACTATGTTGATAGCAATAACAAACAACGAATATCCAATATGATTAAAATTGGTGAAGCGGAGTGGATTTAATTGCTGCCAACGGTCATGGCTAAGAAACGTAGCCACTAATCACGTTTCGTAATGGCACTAAATCAATTGGCTATGTTTTCTTAGCTGATGTTGTGGTGCGTTGATTGATAGAAAAATGTCATTAGAGATAGTAAAAAAACTAGAAGAAAAATTAAGTCATTTATCTGAAATACAAGATTTAGACGAAGGTATATCATCATTAAGAGCAAGATGGTTACGTACAAGAGATGAGTACAATAAAATTACAACTAGACTAAGTAAAGAAGGTGCTTATAGTCAAGCCCTAATATTTAGTGAAAGAGCAAAACAAATAGATGAATGTATTTATCAATTAAATAAACTTTATAAAGATGAAAAATAGAAAACAATTTAAAACATCAGAAATTTTAGACAATCTACAAAATATAGGACCATGGTCATTGTATGGATTAGCCATTGAAGCTTTACATCATTACTTTCCAGAAGAATTTGATTTAAGTGATGATGGTAGTGAATTTCATAAAGATGGAGTTTTAGCAGAAATTAAATTAATGGAGTCTTTAGGGTGTAACATGTGGGATGAACTTATAAAAAAGTATCATAATGAAATAGGGTACTATAGACCTAACGGATTATTTGGAACTTTAGAAGTAAATGAGGCATGAATATTAAAAAAAGGAATAAGGTAGCATTAAAGATACTATTGGAACTTCAAAATAACATTGGAGCAAACAGATGGACAAAGGAGCAATTTATAGAACATAGTTTTAAACTTGCTGATCAATATATGGAAAAATGTGAAAAAGATATTAGGTGTTCAAAAAAGGAAGATTTAATAAATGCAATGATAGAATAATGCACCACAACGTGCGAATAAACGACTGCGGAGCAAAGCGGAGTTGCGTTTGATTCGCTGTTATAATTATTTTAAAAAGACTAAATAAATGCCTAAAAGATACCACGATACGGAGCTAAAAAATAAGGATTGGTACTTGCAATTGGAAGCCGATGAGAAAGCGTTTTTTCATTGGATTACAATGGAGCAAAGCACCGCTGGGATTTGGGATGTGAACCTAATTATTCCAAAAAGGCTTATTCCATTATCAAAAGATTTCAGTTTAGATACTTTCATTGAAAAATGCAATTCAGACGGCAAAGAAAGAATGATGAAAGTAGCCAACGGAAAGAAGATATTTTTTGCACCTACCGTGGAATTTCAGCAGCGTAAAAATGGTGAAAATATTACCTTATTAAACCCAGCCGTGCCAGCTCATAAAGGCGTATTAAATCAGCTTCGGGAAAACGTGGAGACTAAAGAATGGTTAGCGAAACAGATTAAGGAAAAGCAGATATTCATAGGAAGTAAAGATGAATTAGAGGGTTACAAGTCCGATAGGCTTACAGAAAAGCAGAAAGATGCGATTAAGAAATCCGACAAATACACCTGCCAGTATTGCGGTTCAACCGACAAAGAAAGCATACAGGTAGATCATATAATACCGAAATCAAGCGGAGGAGATAACATGCGAGACAACCTCATAACAGCATGCGAACATTGCAATATGGAGAAGGGAGCAAAGCCAGTAATTCAATACATAGCATCGACAGGATTAGACCCACTCGATAACCTAAAAGTACAAATTGAAAAGCTTTTCAAACGTGGTAAAATACCCGAAAATTTCCAAGGGTTAGCTAAGGGTATAGGTATAGGTATAGGTATAAGTAAAGGTAATAATAATTCTAACAGTAGTAGTTCTAATAAACATTTACTTAAAAAACCCCCTACCCCCTTTGCGGAAGATTTGAAATCATGGCTAAAGCTTTACGGGAAGGATTCGACCCACAAACATTTAGCTACATTATGGGCTGGATTGAATGAAAGCGAGAAAAAGAAGATTATATCCAGGACAAAGCTTTTGCAAACCGATGTGAAATTTAGGAAGGAGCCGTATTATTTCCTGAAGGATAGGGATTATGAAGTGATTGAAAAGTTAGAGGTTTACAAAGCACCGAAATTTGACGGCTCAAAGTACGGAAAGGTAGATTATGAAGCTTACAAGAAAAAGCATTCAAAAAACGAACCACCCTAAACCAAAATTTGCACATTAACGAAATATTTGCGTTATTAGTGGCTTCTTATCTGCTTATCTACTTCTTTACTTTTCGAAAATTAACGGAATAAAGCTATGGAAGCTCAGGAAAAAGCAGGTATAAAGGGCAACACAGACCCGAAACAAAACCCTAAAGATGAGGCGGTTAAAACCCTCATTGAAGCGATTAAGATTGCAAATAAGCGTGGCGCATTTGAGCTCAAAGAATCCGCTATCATCTTCAATTCGGTTCAAATCTTAGAGGGAGATGCCTAGCTACGAGTTTAAATGCGACAGGTGCGAGACGGTAGAAGAAAAGAATCTACCAATTGCGGAGCGAAACAATACGCAATTTTGCAGTAAGTGCGGTACACCGATGGAAAGGAAGGTAAGTGTTACCCACCTTTCAGGTTTTGACCAATACGGTACTAGCTCATGAACAACATTGATAAAAAGCTATTCAATGAGCGGTTCAAGCAGTATCTAAATGGTTCGTATGTGTTTAGCAATCAACTGTATAAAGACCTGAAAGCGATATGTTACAATGTAACCTATACCCATGAGTTCAGCGAGGTACAAACCTATGAAGATACTGAATCAGAGTTGATTCTGTTTACCCTAACTAAGTGCCAGTATTTGAAGGATAAAGGGAATACAACAACGAACTATTACAACTTAGTTTTTAGCATGGTTAAGCGTAAGTTCTTGGATATTCTAAGAGCTAAGAATAGGATTAAAAAAGGCATTAGAGTTGATTTAGATGTTTATTCAATAAAGATAAGTTATGAAATACATTAAGGTAATAGCATTCTTAATCGGATGTGTATTGAATTGGTTAATTCTATCATTTATAGGATGGAATATGGATGTGTCAGATTGGAGTTGGTGGTATAGAGGGATAATGATTTTGCAATGTGCATTAACTTTTTTCGCTATTTTTGGCGGTAATAACAACGGGATAGATAGATCAGATAAAGACGATTGAGATATGAGCGATAGAACATTTACGCATCCAGAATCATTGCAAGAGCCCACTGAAATACAGAAATTACAATGGGAAAATAAAGCCCTTAGAGATGCCTTACAGTATCTAGTTTCTACTAAAGAAAGGGAATATAATATTGGAAAAGATTCAATATTTATGCAAAGGGAAAAGCTAGGTTTGATGAAAGCTAAATCATTACTTAAAGACGATTAGCTAATGAAATTCTTGAACCACTTAAATACCGACCAACAAAAGAACATACGAAAGTTCTACAACTCCAGAGAGTGGAAGCAGGTACGCAACCATAAGATACAGATGAACCCATTGTGCGAGCATTGCGATGATAAGGATATAATCACACCTGCCACGGATGTAGATCACATCACGCCACTATCGGTAGATTTTAGTTTAAGAACTGACTATGATAACCTGCAATCATTGTGTAGACAATGCCATGTAGACAAGACTATAGCGGACAATGGAGGTAACAGAGCGAAGCAGTCAAGGATCATGAATGGTATGGATAGGTTAGCAAAGGAGCTGTTAGATGAGTGATAGCATGAAGATTACTTAAAACATTTGAACGAGATAACTAATAGAGATATGAGTGAATTTAAAAAGTACAAAAGAAAACAAATAGCAGAGTTAAGACCTGTTACAAAAGAAGAAATAATTGATGGCTATAAAGTCATGTTATCAAATACATCTATAAGTATAAGCGGAGAAGATGCTAAGAACGGATCTCCTAAAAGCGGAGATATGATAGCACGTAATCCTATAAACCATGATGATCAATGGTTAGTAGCGGAGAAGTATTTTAAAGATAACTTTGAAGAGCTATGCAAAAAATAATCGTTTATTGTATTGAAGTAGGGGGGCATAGTATAGCCCTTGTATAGGTCTGTGCGAAACCCTTTCTCCTAGTTTTTGCATACTTTTTTGAGATTTTTAGGGTTAGGGGGTATAATTGAAATTGATAACATGAAAAAGAAAATTAAAGAATATCTATCTGATAAAGGGATTTACGAATCTGGATATGATTTATTGATTGATATTTTATGCGATCAAGTAGACATGTACAAGCAAATAAACAAAATGCTAAAAGAAGAGGGTTACACCGTTAACGGAAACGACAAAGGCACTTTCAAAGTACGTAACCAGCATTTTAAAACCATTGACGAGATAATAGGAAGGATAAACCAACTCACTAGAAAACTATCATTGAGCCCTAAAGATTTTCAAGACTTAGGATTAGAATTAACTCCAGAAGAAGATGATGGATTCGAAGCTTTTCAAAAGTAGATGGATAGGAGTAAATATATTGACAATCAATATAAAAAGCTTGACCAGTATTTAAGTGATGTTGATAGCGGTAAAATACCAACTGGAAAGTATGTAAAAAAAGCCATTGCGAAATATCGTAAGGAGGTAAAAAGCAAAAAATACTACTTCAATAAAAAAGCTTTAGATAGATTCTTCCATTTCCTATCCTACGTTAAGATAAATCAAGAAGATCAGTACAAATACTTTCATCCTGAAGGCTGGCAGTTATTTTATTTTGCTAACATCTACGGAATATACCGAAAGGAAAACAACGAAAGAAAATACAATACATCCTTTCTTACCATGTCAAAAAAGCAAGGTAAGTCAACGCTTGGAGCCGTTCAAAGTATTTACCACTTAACAAGCGATGGACAAATAGACGGACAAAACTACTTTGTTTCCAACGGAAAGGAAGCTGCAAAAATAGCCCTAAACTATACAAAAGCGATTACCAGAAATAGCCCTGCGATAAATAAAAGAGCAAGGATAATGCAATACGAATTAAGGTTTAAGCAAGCTAAAAACCTTAATGTGCTGAAAGTTTTAACCGCTGACCCTGAAAAGTCCGAAGGATTAAGAGGTGCATTTGTTTTGATAGATGAGCTGCATACGATACCAACCTCAGATTTATTTGATTCTTTGAAATCCGCAACGGTGGGAATTACAAACCCTTTGATTTCTATAATTACTACCAGGGGAATGAATACAGGTTACTATCAGTACCAATTAGAAACCTACATCAAAAAAGTAATTGACGGAAAAGTAGAAGATGATACTATTTTTGGTTTAATATATGAGTTAGATAGTGAAGAAGAAATTAAGGATCCTGACAAATGGATAAAATCAAACCCAAACCTATCGAATCCTAAAATACTTTCGCTGGACGAATTGAAATCATTATACAATTCTGCTAAGATTACATTAACCACCTTAAAGAGTTTTGTAGTTAAGAACTTGAATATGTGGTACGAAAAAGCGGATAGTTCATTTATAGAAACCAAATACCTAGATGCTGTTTTTGTAGATGAAATCCCAGAAGAAATAATTGCAGGTGAAGAATGTTATTTAGGCGGTGACTTTTCAAGCAATAGAGATATTTCTGCAATTAGTTTAGTATTCCCTCCAAGCATTAACCACAGCGAATACATCATTAAAAACTTCAACTGGAAAACATTAAATGATATTTCCAGAAATCACAAAGACATTACCGATTTCATATTAAGCGGTGAAATAGTGGAGCAAGATAGCGAGGTTATGGATATGGAAATCATATTCCAAAAGATAAAAGAATTGAACGACCAATATTTTATAAAGAACTTTGGCTATGATTCAGCTAATGCGCTCCAGCTAATCAAACAAGTTAAAGACGAATTAGGTATTGAATGCACGCCAGTACCGCAAAATGCCAAAACACTAAACTATCCTTTGAAATTCTTAGAAAGATACATTATTGACGGGCAAATAATATGTGACAACATGGCCACTAAATGGCAATATACAAATGTAGTCCTATGGGTAGATTCTAACGGTAATTACAAAGCCATGAAGGATAAATCTAAATCCTCAATTGATAGCGTGATAGCGAATGCATGTGCTTTAGCGGCTCACTTCAATGACTTAAATGAAGCAGAATTAAACTATGTCAGCGCAAATATTTAAAAACGTTTATTAAAATATGGGATTTTGGGATAACTTATTAAAAAAGACAACGGTAATAAAACCCGATTGGGACTTTACAACCGTAGAAAACAGGGCGTTTAACGAAGCCGATGACATCATTAGCACGGTGTTAACCTGCGAAAAGATACTATCTGAAAGCCTTGCAAAGCTACCTTTGGAGATTTACAAGCAAACAGATGAGGGAAGGTTAAAGGATAAAGAACATAATCTTTATAAAATCCTGCATAAGTACCCGAACGCCTGGACAAACTCAACTATATTCTTTTCAACTTTAGAAAAACATAGAAATCATTACGGTAATGCTTTTGCTTTAATAAATAGAGAAACCAGAAGCGCAAAGCCTACCAGCTTACAAATCATTCACCCGAACAAAGTACGAGGTTACAAAATAATGGGAGGTGAACTGTTTTACATCTTCCACGATCACGAACCGATAAGCTCAGAGAATGTATTGCACTTCAAATTCATTTCAGATGACGGAGTATATGGGATTAACCCTATAAAAGCCCTGTTATTTGAACTAGACAACATATTTCAGGGTAAAACAACGCTCAATAAGGCGTATAAAAACAACCTGAATATTGATAAATACCTTCAATCTTCTGTTTCAAACTTTAACGCACCGAATGTAAAGAACAGTTTAGATGAGTGGAAAAAGCAATATACGGGCTCACAAGGCACAAAAGAAACGCCTATACTACCTTCAGGATGGGATTTAAAAGCAGCTCCAACCTCATCTATACAAGATGCGCAAATACTGGAAAGCTTAAACTTTAACAAGAAAGATGTAGCAGCCCTTTACGGTGTACCTAGCTATATGATTGGAATGGATGTAGCCAATATATCCATTGAGCAAATGGGGTTACAATTCAAAACCAATACCCTACAGTATATCGCTAGAATGTACCGTCAGGAAATGGAGCGTAAACTATTATTCGATAGCGAACATGAATTAAGCATTGAATTTAATCTAGATGCTTTGGTAGAAGTGGATTATTCCACCAAAGTAGCAGGAACGATTAACCAAGTTAAGGCTGGACTAATGACCCCGAATGAAGCAAATAAGATATTAGGCAATGCGATGTTTGAAAATGGTAAATATCATTATACACAAATGCAAAATTCTTTCCCATTGGAAAAATTAGATGAGTTTTTACCAGCCTTAATGAATAAGCATTCAAAAGTTCCTGTTGAACCTGAAAAAGAAGAGGAATGAAAGAGAAGGAGTGCAAGCGTTGCGAACAGGTTTTAAGCATTGATAATTTTTATAAAGATGGATATGCTAAAAGCGGGTATAAAAACAAATGCAAAAATTGCAGTAAGGAGACAAAAGGTCTTTATACAAAAAAGAAAGATTTACTAAAAAATGATAAATCTATTTGCACAAAATGTGAAAAAGTTAAAAGTATTGATGATTTCTGGAAAGATTGCAGTAAAAAATATGGAATAGGAAGTATTTGCAAAAGCTGCGATAAGGAATATAGGGAAGAAAACAGAGATATAATTCTGAAAAAGCAATCAGAATACAATAAAAAAAGAAATAAGGATCCTGAGTACTCGAAAAGACAAAAAGAATATAAACAGAAAAGAGCTAAATTTTTCAAAAATTACCAAAAAGAGTACGATAGAGAGTATAAAAAGAAGCGAAGAAAAGACCCATTATATAGGGTTAAGTATTCTTGTTATAACAGGGTTTATTATGCTATAAAATTGAAAGGATACACTAAAAAAAGTTCTACCAATGAGCTAGTGGGTTGCGATTGGAATACACTTAGAAGTCATTTAGAATCATTATTTACCGATGGAATGAATTGGGATAATTATGGAGATTGGCATGTAGACCATATAATACCTTGTGATAAATTTGATTTGAGTAAAAAGGAACAACAATTAGAATGTTTTAATTATAAAAATTTACAGCCTTTATGGGCTTATGATAATAGGTCTAAGTACAATAAAATATTAAGTCATGGCAACGAAGAAAACGAGTAGAGCGCAAAAGCTCAAAGAAAAAAAAGAGGTTATCGAACCTAAAGAAAATAAGGAAATCAGAAAAACGGTAAAAGAAGATGAAAAACCTAAAGGAAAAAAGATACAATGCTATTACGGATGCGCAATTAAGTCTGCGTGCCGAAAAGAACGATGCGGAAGAGCTAACAATTAGCGGATATGCGAGCGTTTTTAACAAACGTTCAAAGCTAATATTCGAACGTGGTCGTATGTTCTACGAAATCATTGAGCCTAATGCATTTGATAATGTATTGCAGCGGTCAGATTTAGATGTAATAATGACCTATCAGCATAATCCGAATGAAGTATTAGCCAGAAAAAACGTATCGAAAGATATTAAAAGTCTTGAATTGTCAGTAGATGAAACAGGATTACGTTACACGGCAACGCTTGCCAATACCACATCCGCCCGTGATACATGGGAAAATGTGAAAGCTGGCAATCTATATGAGAATAGTTTTGTTTTTACCGTTGAGCGAGAGGGCGAACGATGGGAAAAAGACGATGAGGGCAACAATATCCGTTACATCAAAGAGGTAAGCGGTTTATATGATGTTTCAGTAGTGGTAAACGGTGCTTATTCAGATACCGACATGGAAGCAGCTAAAAGAAGCTTGCAGGAGTTTGAAAAAAGCTTAGAGCCTGAACCTTCGGAGGTTGAGCGAGATACAATGGAAATTGACATTTTAGAATTAAAAAGATAAAACGTTTATTATTTTAAAGAAATCGAAGACATGAATAAAATCAAGCAGTTAAAGGATTCAAGGAATCAGAAGATCAAAGAAATGAGAGCCATCACAGAAGCGATGGACAAAGAAAAGCGATCGGTTAAGACCGAAGAAGAAAGAACCAAATTCGAAGGATTAAAGTCTGAGATTGAAGCCTTAGATAAAGAGATTGAAGATGCGGAGTTTGAGGAAAGAGCGAAGATTGAAGAAATCAAAAAAGACCCAAAGCCAGAAGGTGGGGAGGATAAAGAATTGAAGCGTTACGACTTATTCAAAGCAATGAGAGAGGGCGCAAACCCTACAGGCTTTGAAAAGGAAATGAGAGATGAAGCGAGAAAGGAAATAAAAGAAGCGAGAGGGGATTTTAATGATACTGGTATTCAGATACCTGCGGCAGTTTTAAAAAGAGCTGTTTTTGATACTACCGCTGGAGCAGATGTTACGAAAGTAAATCAAGTTCCAAACCTTTCAACTCATGATAAAAGATTGGTTTCCTCGCAAATGCCAATTACTATTTATGAGGGATTGAACGGTAAATTGGAATTACCAAGCATGGCTGACATTACAGCATCTTTTACAGCGGAAAACGCAGCTGTTTCAGATGTTGACCCTTCTGTAGCAAAGGAAACTATTGAGCCGACATTTGTTAGTGCTAATAGCCCTTTCTCTAAGCAGTATTTGAATCAGACTGATCCGAGAATCCAGAATCAAATTTTAAACCAATTCAACTATGCTATTTCAAAAGCAGTTGAAAAGAGGTTGTTTGATGCTGTTTATGCTTTAACTGCTAAGGCAGGTTATGAAGCTGCGACTTTATGGCCAGCAGGCGAAGAATATAGTTTGTTACTAGAAATGGAAGCAGACTTAGAATACGGAAATGGTATTCTAGTAAGTAATGATGTGAAAGCCATCATGAAAAACAAATTTGTTGACCCAGGTAGTGGTATTAGAATTTGGAAAGATAACGAAGTAAACGGATATGGTGCATTCGCTACTTCTTTATTGGCTGCAAATTCTGTTATTATGGGATCATGGGAAGATGCAGTTATCGGATATTGGGGAGGTATGGAGATCATATTAGACCCTTTCACTAAGAAAAGAAACGGTCAAATGGATATTCAAGTATCTAGGTTAGCAGATGCAGCGGTTGCAAATCCTGCTTCTTTCTCAGTAGTGAAAAACTACGCAAAGTAAGATAATTAGTCTCCATAGCTTAATTTTGGTTTAAGTTTAAAAGCTACTCTGGAAACGGGGTAGCTTTTTTTTGTAAAACGTTTATTAGAATATGACATTAACAGAGCAATCAAAAGCTTTTACATTTATAAGCCTATCTGAAATCAAAAAGCATCTTCATATAAATGAAGCCTATACAGATGATGATGGTTACATAGACACGCTTTTAGAAGTAGCGACCAAGGTAGTAGAAAACGACACCTCAAGAACATTAGCGGATACTACTTTTATAATCAATGATACCCTGGATAAAGCAAAAGAATACACCATTGAAATAGGGAGCGTAAGAAGCATTGAAGCTATTACATTGGACGGGTCTGTATTCACCGGTTACACAATCGAAAAAGGAGATTTTAAAAGTGTATTAACATTCGATGAGCCTGTTAGTGGTGACATATCCATAACTTTAAAAGCAGGATTCACAGCAACAGAAAAAGACAAAGTACTAATCCAATGTATTTTAATAAAAGTATTCGGATTGTATGATAATGAGCGGTCAGAGTTCAATTCAATGAATTACTACAAAAATAATGTATATGAAAATCTTGTCAACTTCTACAAAAAAGAACGATTCTTATGATAGGGGTAAATCTAAAGGAAAATATAGAGGTCTGGCTGAAAACGAAAACGAACAATTCATTTGGTGCTATTGGTGAAACAGAAAGCAAAATAGCCGATGTGAAAGCAGGGGTTAAAGTGGATATTGGCAGAGAAGCAGGAAAGGAAGATGTTATTTTGAATCAAACAGAAGTGACCTTTTACATCCGAAATTATCCAGAAATGACCTACGACCATTATATAATTTGGAAAAGCGATAAATACAGAATATTAGCAATACAGCCGATGCTGGATAGGTCCGGGCAAACGATAAAAGCAGTAAGAAATGGCTAAGGATTCAGTGCAAGGAATGGAATTAGTGAATTTAAAGGAGTTGGATAAATTGCTATCTGCTTTACCGGTTGATTTACAAGCTAAGATATGGCGGTCAGCAAATAGAAAGGCAGCTAAGATTGCATTGGATAAAATGAAAGCCAATGTACCGGGCCCTTACAGCGATGAAGTGAAAAACATCAAAATAGCATCCGACAAATACAATAAGTCAGGCGTTTTAGTGGGCGTTCATCCAGACGGTTTCAAATTGCGATGGGTAGAATACGGGACAGCGCAAAGGGAAACGAAAGGCGGTGCAAATAGAGGTAAGATACAACCACAGCCATTTATTAAAAAATCAATAGACGAAAGCGAAAGCCAGATATTAGATTTTGTAAAAAAGGAATACGGAACAATTATTAACAAAGCAATCGAAAGCCGTATTAAATCCACATTAAGGAAGATCAAGAAATTAAATTCATAAAACGTTTATTAATATAAATTATAAGATATGAGTAAGGTAAAAGCAGCGGAGTATGTCATGGAATGGAATGGAACAGCCATTGCAGCAGGTACGGACTACTCCCTAGAAATAAACGGAGAAGAAATTGACATCTCAACGCTTGACAGCGGAAAATGGAAAAGAATATTAGGTGGTTTAATGTCATGGACGGGCAGCCTTTCGGGTATGGTAGAACGTGGCCCAAATAGTTCGTTTTTTGCTTTTGTGGAACACATGACCACCAACGGAAACGCAATCGTTACACTAGCTTTGAAAGCAACAGTAGAAGGTGATAAGTACCTAACTGGTCAAGCATTATTAACGAATCTTTCAAAGTCAGGAGCAGGTGCAGGTGGTCAGGAAATCATTACTTATTCAGCTTCTTTTAGCGGTGATGATGCGATTTTAGTAGAAACTTTACCAATAACCCCATAATATGCATTACATAGAATTTAAAGGCGAAAAGTTACCATTGAAATTCTCTTTTATAGCGATGAAAAACTATAATAAAGAGAGTGGAAAGGACATAATCAACGGCATTGATCAGCTTGATTTTAATGATATTGAGTTATTATTCAAATGCGCTTATCAAAGCGGATGTAAATCTGAAGGTGTTGAACAAAAATTCACAGATATTGAAGCTGTTTTAGATGACACGTATCATGAATTTATTGAGTTGATACCTAAGTTAATGGCAGTTGATAAAAAAAAATCAAGTCCGAATCCAGCAACGAGGAAGAAGAAATAGACCCATTTTCAGAGCTACTTAATAAGGATTTAGATTATTTCGTAGCTTACCTTTGCAATTATTGTAACATACGATTAAAAGATGCGCTTTTGATGGACTATCAAGAAGCGCATTTTTTTTTATACACTCAGAACGAAATAAAGAAACAGGAACTACGGGAGCAAATGGAGGTAATGCGATTACAAACCTTCTACATGCTCAAACCACATCTAAAAGATTCAATAAACAAGCCAAGTAAGCTAATGCCTTTCCATTGGGAAAGCGAGCCAATACTAGACGTTCAGGCGGTTGACTTCGATGCTTTCGATAAGCTTTTCCAAAAACGTTTATTAAAGAAGAAAAACAAAGAATAGAATGGCGGGATTATTAGCAGACTTATCACTTAAAATATCAGCAAATACAGCAGAATTAAACAAAGGCTTGGATAAAGCAAAAAGTTCTGTTAATAAGTTTGGTAAACAAACAAAAGACAATTCCAAAAAGGTAGGGAGTGCTTTTAGTTCTATTGGAGATAGAGCAAAAGGATTAGGCACTCAAATGACATCTCAAATGGGGATTGCTGGAGAAGCTTTGAACGGATTGGTGGGGTCATTCTCAGGTGTTACAAAAGGATTGGGCGGTGCTTCAAGTGCATTGAAGGTGTTTAAAGTAGCCTTAGCATCTACAGGTATAGGGCTTTTAGTAGTGGCTTTAGGCTCATTGGTAGCCTATTTCACCAAAACCCAAAAAGGTGCGGACATGGTTTCAAAGGCTATGGCTGGAGTTAGTGCCGTTGGAGATGTGATTATAGACACTCTTTCTGAATTAGGTGAAATGTTAGTGTGGGCATTTCAAAACCCACAAGAAGCCCTTAAAAATATGGGTGAAGCAATTAAGAACTTTGTTTTAGCAAGATTTGAACAGCTAATAGGAGGAATAAAAGGTATTGGCACGGCTTTTAAATTGTTGTTTGAAAAAGATTTTAGTGGTGCAGCTAAAGCTGCTGGAACTGCTTTAAAAGATATTGCGATGAGTACAACGCCAGTTGGACTTGCAATGTCAGTGATTTCCGATAATCTAGATACTATAAAAGAGAAGTACGGAGAAGCTTCTACAGAGGCTAGAAAAGCTTTTAAATTAGAGGAAGATACTATCCAGCTACAGAAAGACAGAATAGCCTTTAAGGTCAGGGAAGCCGAGATGGAGTTCAAGATGGCTGAGGCTAGAAGAAAAAGCAGGGATGAGGAAAAGTACAATGAAGCGGAAAGACTTTCTTTTATTAAAGAAGCACGTAAAATACAAGATGAATTAAGCAATAAAAGAATCTATTTTGCAAAAGAAGAATTACGGATTAAGCAAGAAACAGATGCTTTAGCAAATAACATGAGGTCTGATGATGAGGATACAGTTGACTTGCAGGTAAAAATAGTTAAACTAAACCAACAAAGGGAAGATGCTCAAAGAACTTTATTAAGAGACCAAAACACTTTAACGGCACAGTTAGAAACTCAACTAAAATTAGAGGAAAAGCTAAATGCTGAAAAAGCGAATCAATCTACCTTAGGCGGTGGAGGTATTCAAAAAATGACTGCTCAATTAGACGGGGTAAAAACAAAAGCTTTGCAAGTTTCAGAAGCATTAAAAACCATGGTTTCAAATGGCATTCCCGAAGAAACAATGGAAATGTATAATGCCAAAATGGAGCAAATGCAAATGAAAATTGAATTATTGAGAGAGCAAGCATGGGCGGTAGGCAATGCGGTAGGAGATGCCTTCTTTAATATGGGGAATAGGATAGTAGATTCTTTAGGCTTGGCAGATTCAGGGTTTCAAGGCTTTATAAAGGGAATGGCTAAAACAGCTATGGATTTAATTTCAATGATGCTAAGTCAAGCAATAGCAACAGCTATCCAAATAGGTAATCTTTCAGCTTTAGGCACAGGTATAGGGGCAGTAGTAGCACAGCCAGCATTTATAGCGACAGCAGTAGGAGGTATTTTGTCAGCTTTCGCATCTATTCCTAAATTCTTTTCAGGCGGGATTGTCGAAGGCTCACCTACAGGCGATCAAAACCTAATCCGTGCCAATGGTGGGGAAATGATGCTAAACAAATCACAGCAGTCTAATATGTTTGATATGATAAATAGAGGTGGTGCGATGGGCGGAACTCAAAACATAAGAATTACAGGTCGATTGATAGGTAGTGGAAATGAATTAGTGGCGGTAATAGATGAAACAAACGCTCGAAATAATAGAAATTTCTAAGTAATTATGGCATACGGATTAAGATATAAAGCTGAATATACCAGCAACGGCAGAGCTATTAAAATTGAAGTTTTAAAAAAAGATTATGTCGGGGCAGTTTATGATGTAGAGGGGGTAACTGGAAAGTTATCACTTCAATATAAAAATAAAGACAGTGCAATTAATGGTTCTGAATTTAGCTTTAGATTAATTACTAAAAATAACGCTGAATATGCGGAACTTTTAACGGCTGAAATAGGCGATTATATTGGGAAATACTATCTAGACGGGGTTTTAAATCATACAGGTGAATTAGATGTCGAAAATATAGAGACTAAATATATCGACTATGTATTTGAGTATGATTTAGGGTTTAATGATAGACTTGCTAAGTTAGAAAAGTTCACAATATTAGATGAGGTAGGGGAAGAAATAGAGGGAGATAATACCCTACTTTGGTACATTAAGCAAGCTTTAATCCCTACTAACTTAGAACTTGATTTTTCAGTCATATTAAATACCAAAGAAGATTCTTTAATGACCGGAACCAATGATAACGCATTGGTTAATTGTGTCATAAATGCCGAACGATTTAAAAGAGTACAAGACGGTAAAAAAGACATTTACAATTGCAAAGAGGTGATTGAAGCTATTCTTGATCCGTTTAACCTTAAATTATTTCAATCAAAGAATAAGTTTTTTATAGTCAATCAATTAGAGGTTAGCAGCTTTCAGTATAATTACCTTTATACTGATTTGTCTTTAGTAAGCAAAACAGCAGTATCCAATACGATCGACATTTCTACTTTTAAATTTGAAAGATCAAACAGACTGACTAAGTTAAGTGCGCTTAAAAAGTCGGATGTTATTTTTAAAAATAAAACCATTCAGGCAAATCTAGTAAGAAACCCGGATTTTAGTAACGCTAATTTATACTGGTTTAAAGATGAGCCTGGCATTAATGTAGCTATAAATAATGGGGAGCTTGCAGTTAGTTCTGATACCGATGGTAAAAGAATATACTCAGAAGATTTTGCAATTGAAAAAGTCAGCGATAAGGACATTATAAAGCTATCTTTTGAATATTACCTATTTTCTGTTAATCATATCAATGCTAATGGAAATCGAGACCCTGAACTTGAAGTTTCTATTTTATATCAGGGAGGAAACAAAGTCAGCTACATAACCCCCTTAAATACGGGTAAAAATGTTTTCGAGGGAACGTACAATAACCAAGGTACGGGGAATTATACAATCGAGATAAGAGATATTACCCACGTTACAAGCCCGTACAGTTCTATCCAGTACAGAATGGATAATTTCAAACTGAATGCAATAACTCAAGAAGATACAACAACTTATGATAGGTTTTTCCAGGTAACCAACTTAGATAACAACGCAATTGAAAAAGATAGCGAAAACAATATTTTAATAGCCGATGGAATACAGGTAAATGATGTCGGGAACCTTAAAATAAACGATACACTAACCACATCATGGAGTACATTTCAAGGAGCTGAAGGTAGGCCATTAGTATATCTTTATTTATTAAATAAACTGAGAAGAAGGCAGAAACCAAACAACGATTTAAAACTGACCATTATAGATAATGACAATGTTGATTTGAATTATAGCAGTTCTATTTTATTTGACGGCAAAAGGTATATTATAAATGAATATGATTATGTTTTTGATAGTGTACAGAACTTAATAAAATTAGAATTAATTGAGGTTAATTACTCATCCTTTAATTACACTATTGAAAATACTACTTTGACCTCTGTAGGCGGTGAAAGCACAAGCAATACAGCTTCTAATTTCACAGAAACAGACCCAACAGTTCCTAATTTTGTAAAATCCATTACTCAAACAAATATTGATAGCTGGAATGCTAAAGTAGATAGATGGGAAAAATGGACTAATAAACTAACTGTTAAAAATGATTTAGAAATAGAAGCTACTGGAAGTACTTCGCTAACAGCACGCATTAATAATAATGGAATATTTGAGGGTGAAAACTTCCTATTTAATGGGGTGAACGGATCAGGCGGTGGCGGTTCAGGTGGAAGTGCTGCAATTTGGGGTTTAATTAGTGGTACACTTTCAGACCAAACAGATTTACAAAATGCTTTGAATGGTAAAGAAAATGCTTTTAGCAAAAACACAGCATTTAATAAGAATTTCGGAACTGCTTCAGGTACAGTAGCGCAAGGCAACGACAGTAGAATAATAAACGGCCAGACTGCTTTCGGATGGGGAAACCATGCAAACGAAGGATATTTAACGAGTGTACCTAATTTAGCAGCTTCTAAAATAACAAGTGGTACTTTTTCAGATGCTAGAATATCTTCTTCTAGTGTGACACAACATTTAGGTAATTATGTTGATAGGTCAACAAATCAAAGCATTAATGGTGATAAAACTTTTACTGGTATATTAGACTTTAATTTTAAATCTAATAGCTGGTATAATGATTCAAATGGTAATCTAAGACTTTATTTTGGTGTAGATGTTAATTCTAATTCTTTTATTTTTAGAGCAGGAAATACAGGTCAATATACATCTTTTAGAAATTCAACAAATTCAATAGTATCAAGAATTGAACACGACACAGGTAAAATGTTATTAGGTGGATCAATTTCACCTGATGAAAGACTACACGTATTAGGAAATATTAAATTATCGGGTGCAATCGTTTCCGATCAATCACAAATATCTTTTCTAAATAATGGTGCTGCACTACCAATTAATACAAATAATTTATTAGTAAGTAATAGTTATTCAAATCGTTCATTAGTCCCTACTAACGGAATGTATGTAAAAGGTGATATTTTGAGTGGTGGAGTTGTAACAGCTACCAATTTTGTATTTGGGTAATAATAAAATTAGATAATAAAAAGAAATTAATTAATAAATATGGGAAGAGTTAGTAATACAGGATATAGTAAGGCATTTGAAGGTACTGCAAATGGTGTGAGTGATTTTAATAGCATCCAAAAGGCAATAAAAGGAACTATTACAGATACTTCTTTAGCTACTAAAAATATGAATACATTAGCTAATTTGGCTAGGTTAGATATGTTTGTGCCTAAAAGAACTAATCCACCTGTAGATATGGCAAGTTTTAGAGGATTTCCACAGGCAACTATTAATGTAGCGCATAACATTCAAAGTGCTGACACTTCACTAGGCACAGCTGCACATACTTTTAATTTTACATTTAATAATAAAGTAGGTTATGATGTTAAAATTCAAATTAATATTGAACATAATGAAGAAATAAATGACACATCAACACAAGAAGTAATTATAATACCAGCAGGAAATACAAGTTTTTTTGCTACTGTAGATGTTCCATTTACTATAAATAATCAATTTCAAACAATAAGTATAAATGCATTAGATAACACTTATTTTGGTGAAACTTATAAAAGTACATTCTACAGTAATACTCCATTGGATTTTACTGTAATGGTAAGTGATCCTAACGCTCTACCGCCATATATTTCTAGAAATATTGATAAAACAATTGCTTATCAATGCGGTGCGCCAAGTGTACAAGATGATATTACAGCTTATCAAGATAGAAGTGATGATATTGCAGTAAATAAATACATCTATACTGATACTGCATTAAGCACACCTTTACCATCTCATAGCTATAGATATTATAATGGAAATAGTGAGTTTTTATATTTTCAAGTAGATAGTAATGGTATGATAACAGGTGTTATCACTTGCATAATTGATGATGGTATTTCTTAATATCGTTTATTAAGTAAAAAGATATGGAATCAATAGTGATAGCAACAATCATAATAATTTTATCCGCTATAGTAGGGGTATTTTTATTAAAGGGAAGAAGTAAGAAAAACGGTAATAAAAGCGGTTCAGGTAGAGGTAATAGTAAAGATTACAATACGCCAGATAAAATTAGCAAGAGAGATTAATGAAATTGCTTTTAGAAGACATTTACGGTAAGCTTTCGGCAATAATTCCTAACACCTATTTTTCACAACTTCCTGAAAACATAGATTCAGCTCAGAACTTTTGCGTATATGAAGCCAATATTTCGGAAAGCAAAAACACGCTTTCCGAAATTGACTTTGAAAACGGTGTAGATGTAACGGTAAAGATACTCAGCAAGGATATTGCTTTTTTATTTAGTTCAGCCGATCTGATTACCTCCTCTATATTACAGTCAACAGCAAATTATTATAGTGCTATTGTCAATAATACCGTGCCTGTTTTCTACGATGCAAACTTAGAGTTAAGCCAGTATACTATAGTTTTCAATGTAAATAAGAAAGGGTCTAATCACAAAATACATCAAGTTTAAAATGAGCGAAAAAGTAGATAACATAAAGGAGATGCAAATCAAATTATGGCAGTTATTTGTGAGTATAGCTGGATTGTTAACCGTGCTTGTTGGAGCTTGGATTTCGATTAATTTAGAAATCAAAGAGCTTCAAGTAAGGCAAAACAACCAGTTTAAGCAAATAGAATTGAACACTAAGAAGATTGAAATTTTATATGAAGACATCAACCAAACCCAAAAACAAATGATGAGAGATGTATACGATATAAAACTGATGATTAGAGATCAAGGGAAATAAGATGAAAAATGAAACTGGAGCTAAAGCGATTTAAGGAAACTGAAAAAAGCACATTAGGAAAGCTATTTATAGATGGCGTATTCGAGTGCTACACACTTGAAAATCCTTATTTAGATAATCAGAATAACATTAGCTGCATTCCAACAGGATATTATCATTGGAAAATCAGAAATGAGCCACAAAGTAAATATCCATATCCGCATATTCATATTACAAATGTGGTAGATAGATCATGGATATTGATACACATCGGGAATTACCCAAAAGACACGTTGGGTTGTATCCTTCCGGGTACTTCATACGGTGAAGATGCCGTATGGAATAGCAAAGAAGCATTTGAAAAGGTCATGAGCAAAGTATCCAATGACGGTACCATAATTATTACGAATGAATTTTAGTAAGTTATTATATTGGTTTTCAGCATCCTTAGAAGGAGAAGATGGGAAATTAAGCAGTAAGAAAGCGACAATTTTCGCATTTATACTCATGTTCGCTTTTATGATTACCTACACAGCTATCATATTTTATAAGCATCCCAACGCAAATCAAGTATTTCCAGATATAGCTTGGATAATGTGCGCTTCAGGCGCAATAGGGTTCACGGCTACACAAACATATCAGAGCGTTAAAAGACATAGCAATGAAAAAATTTAATATAGTTCAGATATTATTATTTGTGATCGTTGCGATACTTGCTTTCAGCTGGGTGAAAACATTATTTACAGCTGAAGAAATAGAGGCAGATCGAATAGAACTAAAGCACCAATTGAAAGAACGTGACCGACTGATAGCGGAATACGAACGAATTTACAATGCAGCCGACAGCAGCTACAAAGCAGAGTTTAAAAAGATAGATAGCATTCAACACTTAATACATGAAAACGATAGTATTACATTTAATTTTAGTGCTGATAGCATACAAAAGCTATGGGCAAAGCGATTCGGTCACCATTAGCCTACAGAAAGCCAATTTAATCGAGCAGCGGTTAAGATCATGCGAACTGAAAAAGATACAGTACAATAGATTATTAGAAGCCGAAAAGCAGCAAGGTAAAAAGATAGCGGCTTTACATAGTCAAGTGTTGGAGCAGATTAGTAAGTATAATTTAGCATCAAATCGATTAAGTAAATTAGAAGCGAAATACATCCGCGAAGAAAAAAGAAAAAAGCTATGGAGAGCTTTAGTTCCGATAGCTTTTTTCGGTGGGGTTTTAACACCTTTTATATTATAAATTCACTTCAAATAATCACTCCAATCTTCTGGTAGTTTAGCATCTATAGAACGAAGGTAATTTTTAAGACCTGCAATGCTCTCGTGTCCAGTGATCAGTTGCAAACGTTCAAGCGTTTCCTGTTCCGTATGCTTTTTGATTAGCTTTGTGTAAATCTTTTTAGTAAAAGTATGCCTAAAACTGTAAAGCGTGTATTCATTTCCAAGCTTTAATTTAGCTTTTACCTTTGCAAATCGTTTACCAAAATATCCTCTTTTATTAGTTTCCAACGTATCCCATTCTCCAGGTGCATCATTCGGAGTAAAAATGAAATAGGCATCATTTGACAAGTCAAGAGATTGAAAGTAATTCAATAAGATGTCAGGAATACGCTTTATTTTATCCGCTTTATTTTTAGCCCTTACATATAAGATACCTTCCGAAAGGTCAATATCCCGACATTGTAATCTACATATCTCTACAGGCCTCAAAAAGTTATATCCGAACAATTGAATAAAGCTTAACAAATACGGATCATTAGCTTTCAGGTATTCGATAATAGTTTGCAGACTTGCAGAAGTATAGCTGCGGTTACGGATAGTCGTGGTTTTAAGATTCTTAATTGAATCGAAATGATTGACAGATACAATCTCATTACTGACCAAATCAGAAAAAACAGAACGAATAGCAGCAAGGTAGTTATTCCGATTTCGTGAACTTGAACTTTTAGAAATGTGATTTAGAAAATCGTTACAATGTTTTTTAGTCAGGCTTTGAACTGGAGATAAAAGCATATCACGATTAGAAAGGTATTCCATGAATTTAGAACACCTACTTTCATAATCTCCATAGGTGGTAGGATTAACAGAGTTCTTTTTAAGTTCCAAGCCGAACTGAATTGCCCCTTTAATGTTAAAAGCTTTCAATTCGGTATTATTAGGATAAGGCGAATAGCCATTGGATAATAGATTTTCGATTTCCTCTTTAATAATAAGGATTCGCTTTCGCCTTTGGTCAAAATTAGGAAAGTCACGGTTAACCCCTAAAGTGATAGGGTTTTGCCGTTTCATTTTGCCTGTCAACGGATCCAAGTATTCAAAATAAACATACCATCGAACCCCTGTTTTAGTCAGTTCGACTTTTTCTTCCTTAGTGAATCTAGATTTTTCACCTATAATAGAAGGATAAATACGTACATCACTATACGGTTTCACTTTGTATACGTTTTTGTATGCACTTTGTAGCGCAATAAGTAGAGAAGACATAAAAAATGCGCATTATGAACACATAAGCGCATTTTTACAAGTAGCGAGAAGCAGATTTGAACTGCCGACCTCAGGGTTATGAATCCTGCGCTCTAACCAACTGAGCTACCTCGCCAAATAATATCACTAAATCAAATACTCAAACAAACTAAAAGCGAGAAGCAGATTTAAAACTGCCGTCCGCTAGCTAGCGGATATGAATCCTGTGCTCTAACCAACTGAGCTACCTCGCCATAAATTTTATTATTTTTTCAGACTCTAAATCCTTTTGATTTAATAGCGAATCCGAAATTGGAGTGCAAACATAATGAATTATGATTTCATATTCCAAAAAAAATGAAAAAGAATTTATTGTGATATATCATATTTAATCATAACTTATCAACTATTAAAAACTAATAGATTATGGGCTTAAAAAAATTCACAGGTGATTTCGAAATAAATGCCTCAAAGAAAATGTTGTACCCTTATATAAGTACAGCTAGTGGCTTGTCGCAATGGTTTGCTGATGATGTAAACATCAATGAAGATAAAGAATACAATTTCATTTATGATGAAGAAGACCATCCTGCAATTATGGCAGGGCATAGGGTGAATCAGTTTGTTAAATTTGAATTTCCAGAAGAAGGTGATGAAGATGACCCTGCATACATTGAAATTCATTTAGATGAAAATGAACTTACTCAATCCATGTACATGAAAGTGGTAGATTATTCAGATTTTGAAGATGAGCAAGAACAGTATGAAGTATGGGAAGGATTGATCAATAATTTAAAAGAAATAGTGGGTGGATAAAATTCCTTTGATTTTCTGAATCTTTATTAGATTTGTGCGTTATTTCTGAGTTAAAGGTTTTATCTATTATTAACATATTGCTTATTTATTAATGAAATATTTTTTTCTAGTTTTAATATCTATTTCTCTTTTCAAATTAGAAACTTCCTTTGCTCAAGCTCAGAAAGAAACACTCAATTTCTATTATGAAAATGCTCAGAAAGCCATGCAGAATGGTGATTATGAAAATGCAAATTTACAATTCCGTAAGATTTTAAAGTTAGGTGTAAAGCTTCCTTCTGAAATGCCCTATTTATTTGCCAAAACATTATACGAAATTGGTCAATATCAGAATAGCCAAAGTTTCTTAGAGAAGTATTTTGAAATAATGGGGAAAGCTGGTACTTATTACGAAAATGCCGAAGAGCTGAAAAAGTTATTGGAACTACAACTCAATAAAAGTTTATCATGTCAGTATTGTGATCTCAGTGGTTACAGACTGGAAACTTGTACAACCTGTGATGGTAAAAAGCAATTACTTAAAAAATGTGATTATTGTGAGGCTAAGGGGAAAGTAGGCTGCACTGCTTGTAGTGGAGATGGTGTTTTAATTCAATTAGGAGCCATGGGTAATAGAAGTTATAAAACTTGTTATCAGTGTCAAGGAAAAGGTATAAATGAGTGTCCTGTATGTGAAGGAGAAAAAGAACTATATACTTATTGTCCCAATTGCTTAGGAAGTGGAAGAACTAGTACAGAGGTTATTTGTAATCATACTGAGCATAATTAACTTTTTTGTTTTCAGATTAACTTATCAATTGAATTAGTTAACTAAATTTTCATCAATTGCATCATATATTTAATGGACTAATCCAATACTTAACAGTTTCTGTATAGTTTATCCTTATTTTTAAGCTATTCATCTAAATTTTCATATTTTATTAATTGATTTCATAATAAAACTTCTTTAATTATGAAATAATCACTTACTTAGTAAAAATTAAATAAGTGATAAAAAATATTAAATAAATTTCATTATGTCTTATTGTAAAGTACTTGACTATAAAGGTGTTAAAATAGTATATACCGATATCGAAAATACTAATGGAACAGAAGCTATCCCAGCATTTGATGCCGTTCAAAAATTAGTTGCGGAATTTCCAGATAAATCAGTTTTATCATGTGTTAATGCTACTAATGCGAGATTTAATAAAGATCTATTATCTAAAATTAAAGAGACGGTTAAAAAGAATAATCCTAAGGTGAAAGTTACAGTTGTTTGTGGCTTAAGTAAATTATCAACTTTAATTCTTAATTCGATTATTGCAGCCACAGGTAGAAAAATGAAATTATTTGATTCAGTTGAAGAAGGGAAGGAATGGTTGTATCAGTATGAGTTAAAAAGTACTGAGCAGATTGCATCTGCATAAATTTTCTAAAGTCTTAGACAATGTGAACCACCCAATTGGAAACAATTGGGTTTTTTTATGTTTTATAATATAGCCTAAGAAAGTGTTTACTATCTTCGTATTTGCATAAATATTTAAGAATGCCAGTTATAAGAAATAACCAATATAAGCCTCCATACTACTTATTTAATCAACACTTGGAAACAATATTTCCCAGTGCATTAAGAAAAGTGAAAGGCGTTCATTATGACCGTGAAAGAATTGAAACTCGTGATAATGATTTTCTTGATATTGATTGGGTGAGAAATAATAATTCCAGACTTATAATTGCCTCCCATGGACTGGAAGGTAGTTCCGATAGACCATACATTTTAGGTATTGCTAAATTATTCAGTGATAATGATTGGGATGTGCTGGCCTGGAATTGCCGAAGCTGTAGTGGTGAAATGAACCGTAAAGAGTTTCTTTATCACCATGGGTTTACACAAGATGTTGAAGAAGTAGTTTCTAAAGCATTGAAAGAAGGTTATAAAGAAATAGTGATGATAGGTTTTAGCATGGGAGGAAGTTTGACCTTAAAATATGTGGGTGAAAATGGAAAGAGTTTATTTCCTGAAATAAAAGGAGCAATGGCGGTTAGTGTCCCTTGTAATTTATCAAGCAGTTCCCGCATGTTGGCACTAAAGAAAAACAAATTTTATCAAAATCGCTTTATGCGGAAACTTGATATAAAACTAAGGGAGAAAAATGAGCAGTTTCCTGGTTTAATTGATATAAAGCCCTGGAAAAGTTTTTCTGATTTCCATGAATTTGATACTCATTACAGTGCAAAAATATTCGGGTATAAAGATGCTCAGGATTTCTATAATAGCGTTCAGTGTTATCCTCATTTAAAGAATATTAACATTCCTACTTTAATATTAAATTCATTAAATGATCCAATGTTAACAGGTGATTGCTATCCTGAGTCAGAAGCAGAGCAAAATCAAAATTTAAATTTGGAATTAACTCAGCATGGTGGGCACGTAGGTTTTTTACAAAAAGGAAAAGTACATACCTATGCTGAAGAAAGGGCACTTTCATTTTTTCATCAAATTTTAAATAATTCAAAATGAAGAGGGGAGTCATTCAAAATTTAGAAGATTTTTTAAATGACTTTCAATTTTTTAAATTGAAGGGATATGATGTTTTTCAAAATCCTTTTCAAGGTGGAAGTAAGCTAATTGTGATTAATTCCACTCCATATGAAGATGGTTTGATGCTGGAAATTCAATTGGCAGTTAGGATTGATAAATTAGAGGAACTAATTTTTAGTTTTTATAAGCAAGAAACTGATAAACTTAGTTTGAGTTATTATAAAAGGCTTTCCCAGTTAATTTCAGAAATGCCAAAACGTAATTTTATTCAAAATGAAATTGATCTTTCTAAAATACTAGCGGAAGTTGAAAATGCTCTGGTAAAAAAAGGATTTAAATGGTTAGATGAATTATCTAACATTAAAACTTTCTCTAACTATCTAATTGAGGTAGTTTTTAATAGCATCCAAAAACCCTCCAATATATTTAAACTCTGTCAGAGAAGCTATTTAATGAGAATTTTGCTTGGAGAGAGAATTACAGATGCTTTATTTTATGAATATTATGAGCAATTACAATTAGGCAAGGTTCCTGAACATCAATTAGAAGAATTTATTAATTTCAATAATTTTTTGAAAACTCAATCTATTTAAACAGATTTTCACATTCTTCAGTAAGTATACCACCATTTATAATGGGTGCATACCAAGATTCAGCCGCTATTTCTTTAGCTCTAATGCTTATTTGTTTTCCATATTTAGATGCTGTAGGTATATCGCAGCCATAAATTACTTCGCCTATTCCTGCCCATATAATTGCCGACATACACATAGGGCAAGGTTCCACTGTAGTGACTAAAGTTAATTCTTCTGCTCTGTCGTAATCCAATTGTTTTATTTTCTTTAGGGCATTAATTTCTGCATGAGGAACAGCTCCATCCAAAATAGTAGTATTATAGCCACTTACATGCTGTCCTTCTGGATCAACAATCACAGCCCCGAATGGAGTTTTACTTTCTTTGGCTAAATCAATGGCCATTTTCATCCAAAATTCAATATCCATAAGCTTTTATTTTATACGGTGCAATAGAATTTCAATATTGTGCTTAGATTTGCTTAACTTCAATTTTGAAATTAACTAACTATGAAAAATACACAGAAAACCCTTAAACTACTATTTTTTAGCTTACCGATTTTTTTTCTTATTTCCTGTGATACTAATACAAAGGAAGAAAGAAATGTTTTAAATGAAATCAACCAAGAAGTTGAAAATAATAGTCAGGCTTATTCAAATCTAGAAAAAATTACCTCTGATATAGGTCACCGTTTGACTGGTTCCGAAAATGGAGCTGAAGCCGAGCAATATACTTATGAGCTTTTGAAATCTTATGGGTATGAAGATGTTCAATTTCATCAGTTTGAAGTTGAAGCATGGGCACGTGATTCAGTTCGGTTGGAAATTAATAATGAAGAAGTAAAGGAAGTAGTTTCTTTAGGGCATTCTCCAGTTTCTGCTGATGTGGAGCATGAGGTAGTAGATGTGAATAATGGATTAAGGGCGGATTTTGAAAGTTTAAAAGATGAGGTGAAAGGTAAAATCGCTTTAGTTTATATTGGAATTTTAGATGGAAGCCCTGAAGGATTGAAGAATATCCATAGATCAGAAAAAACTGCTTTGGCTATTGAATACGGTGCAAAAGGAATAATAATTGTTAACCAAGTTCCAGGAGGAGTTTTATTAACCGGAACGGCATCTGTAACTGGAAGCTTGATTGATATTCCGGCCATATGCATTAGCTATGAAAAAGGAATGGAATTAAAGGAGCAGTTAAAGAATAATGAAAAGATTACTGCTCACATTCAAATGAGTAATACAAGTGAAATGATCAAGTCCAGAAATGTGATAGCAACACTTCCAGCCAAGGAAAAAACAGATGAAAGTATAATCATTGGAGGTCATTTAGATAGTTGGGATCTATCAACTGGTGCTATTGACAATGGAATAGGCATAGCTGCAATTTTAGATATTGCCAGAACTTACAAAGCTCTTGATTTACAAGCTAAAAGAAATATCAAATTTGTCATGTTTATGGGTGAAGAGCAAGGTTTGTTAGGTTCTAAAGAGATGGTGAAAATGCTGGCAGAAGAAGGAGAGCTAGGAAATGTAGCTTATATGATGAATATTGATATGAGTGGAAATCCAAAAGGATTTAATGCTTCAGGAAGAGAAGAGATGGTGCCAATTTTTGATGAAATTGGATACAAAATTCAGGCAGTTGATTCAAGTTATGAAAATGTAAATGCAAACAAAGCAGGCTTGCATAGTGACCATCAATCATTTATGATGGAAGGAGTTCCGGTTGTCGGTCTGGTCGGAAACCTAGAAAGAAAAGTATATAGCTACTATCATTCTAACGGAGATGATTTCTCCTTAGTTAATGAAAAACATTTAAAGAATACAGTGCGTTTCGGTGGAATGTTCCTTTGGGAATTAGCAAATTTAGAGGAAATACCTGCTGAAAAGCTTGATTTTGAGCAAACTAAAAAGTTTTTAATAGATCAAGATTTGAAAGAAGAATTAGAGCTGGGTAACGAATGGAAGTGGGGAGAGTGATAATTGAAAATTAGTATTTAATAATTATTAATATAAGTAAAAAACAATTAACCAATAAAAAAGCATATTTATGGCAGAATTTGAATTTGATGGGGACAAAGCAAAAGAGTCCTTTCAAAAAATAGTGAAAAACATACGCTTGATCGTGGTGGTGGTAGTAGTTTTAACAGCTGTTATCAGTACCTTCTTTCAGGTGGGAGCAGAAGAAGTTGGGGTAGTAACTCGCTTGGGAGCTTACAATAGAACCCTTGAGCCAGGATTGAATTTTAAAATTCCCTTTGTGGAGTCAGTAACTAAAGTTCCTGTAGAGCGTCAGCAAAAGCAAGAATTTGGTTTTAGAACAACAAGTGCTGGAGTTCAATCAACATTCTCAAAAAGAGGTGCGGAAGGAGAATCCCTGATGTTAACCGGTGATTTGAATTTGGCAGATGTAGAATGGGTAGTTCAATACAGAATTGATAACCCATACAATTTTCTTTTTAAAGTTAGAGACCCTGAGAATACATTACGTGATATTTCTGAGTCTGGAATGAGACAAATAGTAGGGGATAGAACTGTAAATGAAGTATTGACAGTAGGTCGTGCAGAGATTGCTGGAAAATTAAAAGTCTTAATCCAGGAGATTTCTAATGATTATGAATTGGGTATAAGAGTTGAGCAAGTGGTTTTACAAGATGTGACCCCACCCGAACCAGTTAGAGGAGCTTTTAATGCTGTAAACGAAGCACAGCAAGAAAAAGAGACCTTAATAAACCAAGCTAAATCAGAATATAATAAAGTGATCCCAAAAGCCAGAGGGCAGGCTGAAGAAACTATCCAAAAGGCTGAAGGTTATGCCACTGAAAGGGTTAATAACTCTCAAGGTGAAGTAGCACGATTTAACGAATTATATACTGAGTATATAAAAGCTCCTGAAGTTACCAAAACTAGGATTTACTTGGAAACTATGCAGGAAGTGGTGCCTAAGTTAGGTGATAAAATCATTACTGATGAAAAGGGTGGAAATGTATTGCCATTATTAAATATGGCTACGCAATCAGGAAAAAAGATTAATCAGTAATCATTTTAAAATATTGAAATAATAGATATGAAAAAATCATTAATAACCATATTAGTCATAATAGTAGTTGCTCTTATAGTAATTGCTCAGAGTGCATATATCGTAAAGGAATCCGAACAGGTGATTATTACCCAATTCGGAAAGCCTGTAGGTGAAGCAGTAAAAGATGCAGGAATTCATTTCAAAGTTCCATTTGTGCAAACCGCAAATTTCTTTGATAAGCGATATTTAGAGTGGGATGGTGATCCTAATCAAGTACCAACAAAAGATAAGAAATTTATTTTTGTAGATACTTATGCTCGTTGGCAAATCACTGACCCACTTCAATTTTTCAAGCGTTTGACCAATGAGCGTGGTGCTCAGTCCCGTTTGGATGATATTTTAGATGGAGAAACACGTGATTTTATTGCTAATAACTATTTAGAGGAAGCAGTAAGAACAAGTAATAGAACACCAATCTCTAGTGGAGCTATAAGCGAAATTGTGGAAGATAGTTTGGTTCAGATTAATGTAGGACGTGATAGTATTCAGGAATACATTCAAAAATCAGCTAATTTACAGACTCAAGATTTGGGAATTGAAATTCTGGATTTCCGTTTTAAAAGAATCAATTATGTGGAGGAGGTTAGAACCCAAGTTTATGAGAGAATGAAATCTGAGCGTTTTAGAATAGCTGACAAGTTCCGTTCTGAAGGCCAAGGTGAAGCTTCAAGAATTAATGGTGAAAAGGAAAGAGAACTAAAGTCTATTCAATCAGAAGCTTTTAAAGTGGCTGAACAGATAAAGGGTAAAGCGGATGCTGAAGCAGCTGCTATTTATGCCAATGCTTATAATAAGAATAGTGCTTCAAGAGAATTGTACTCCTTTTTAAAGTCGATGGAAACCTTTCAAAAGACATTTAATAGCGAGACTACTGTCATTTTATCAACTGATAGTGATTTGTACAAATATTTGAAGTCTATGAAGTAACTTTTTAATTTCTCAACATAAAAAAGGATCTGTTAATTAACAGATCCTTTTTTATGACCTTTGCATTTAATTTTTGATCAAAAAAAAAACATTCCATTATGAGGAATGTCTTTTCTTAATCGGCATAATAAATATTACTCTATATTCTCTTTCTTATCGTTAGAAATTTCGAGATCAAAGGTTTTCAGTTGCTGCTCTAATCTCATCACATATTCAATTGACTGCTCAATCATAGTATGTTGCGCTTGAATTTGCTCTTTTAGAAATGAAATTTCTCCATTTAAATGATTGATTTTAGAATCATATTCTTTTTTAAGCTTAGCTTTATCCTCTTTTGCTCTTCTAAGTTGGTCTTTATAGAAGTAATAAGATTCTGGTATTTTACTCATACAATAGTAATCAATTGTTTATCAAAATTGTTTGAATTAATTAATTTTTCAAATTGTAATACACTTTTAATGTATACTCTGAAAATTACCTGAATCTACTCTCTTTTTTAAACCCTTTAATTCCTTCCCTAACTTACCAGCGTAATCTACTGCCATTTTGAGCATGTCTTGTTGAGCCATTAATTGTTCTTTCAAATATGAAACTTCTTTTCTCAGTTCCCCCACTTGCTCTTCATATTTTGACTTTAAAATTCTAATCTCATTATTAGACTTTTCAAGCTCAAGTTTTAACTCTTCTACAGTACTTTTAGCCATAAAAAATTATTAATTATCAATTGCATCCTGCAAGGAATCCTTATATTGGATATCCATCTCATTAAATTTCAGATTAGGATTTTCTTCCTTGATTTTTTCTCTTCCAATTTTCACACTTTGCTGGAACACTTTGTTATCTGGTAAAATCTTTCTATGGGTTTTAAGGCCTTTGTGCCACATTTGTTCTTTCCATTCTGTAAAGTACCACTCCATCGATGGCTGGTGAAAAACCGTCAGTTTTCTTTTGTCAAAAATTAGTTTAGTAATCTTTTTTGAACCTACTAACTTACCTATTTCGCTGAAAACATTTTTAAATTCTTCAATTGGAATGTAAGTACTAGTTGCCTCAACTATAGCAACAGGTTTACCTTCTACAAATGAAATTTTTGCATGTGATCCTTGGTGGTGAGTTACCAAATTATCTTTTAATGTTTCTGTTTCGTTACTCATAATTTAAAAATTGAATTATTAGAAAAAATTTATTGTATTCTTTTTAAAAAAAAAATCTAAGAAATAAACATGCATTGGAGCCAATTGTTTAGTATTAGTTTAAATATTTCTTATTCGCTCCATTCCGCCATCTACTCCCAAAATTTGCCCTGTGATCCAGCTGTTTTCACTATCCAATAGAAAGCTTGCGGCATTTGAAATATCTTCCGCTTTACCATATCTACCAATTGGATGTCTTTTATTAGAAGCTTCTTTTTTATCATCATTCGATAATAAATTTTCAGCTAAAGGGGTATCTGTTAGGCTAGGGGCTATCAGATTTACTCTGATCTGTTTGCTAGCTAATTCCGCAGCCAAACTTAATCCAAAACCCTGCAATGCTCCCTTAGCGGATGCAATAGAGGCATGGAAAGACAAACCTGTATTTGCAGCTACGGTGCTAAATAGTACAATACTAGCTCCCTTGGCATTTTTCAGGGCTTTTAGAGATTGCTGGATAACCATTGCAGCACCTACCGTATTTAATCTAAAATCATTGATATAATCATTTTCTTTTATGCTCTGAAACGGCTTGAGATTAATGCTGCCCGGGCAATAAGCTAATCCATGAAGGGCATCAGGAAGTTCTTTAAGTTCATCTTTCATATCTAATACATCCAATTCAATGTATTGAAAATCACCTGTTAACTCTGGCTTATTTCTTGATGCCAAAATTAAATTGGCTCCCTCTCTTTGCAATTTTTTGGCTAAACTTAATCCGATTCCCGAACTTGCTCCTACTATTAAAATGTTTTTATCTTTAAATGACATATCATCTTGTTTAATTTTAATTAGTGTAACATTAAACAAGTGACAATGTTTGCTAATTTCCCTGCATTTTTAAAGAAATTGGAAAACGGCTAAATTTTATAGGGTTGATATAAATAAAAAAGCCAGTTTCATATTGAAACTGGCTTATCTATATTTTAATAATTATAAGGATTAGCTATTATTAGGAGAATTGATGTAATCTAAAAACTCTCTTCTTGTTGCTTCATCATTGAATTTTCCTCCGAAATAAGAAGTTCCTGTTCGGCTGTTGGTATCTCCAACACCTCGGGACGAAACACACATATGATTGGCATCCATAACCACTGCCACATCCTCGGTTTGCATTACTTCTTTTAGTTCTTCTGCAATTTGAACTGTTAACCTTTCTTGAACCTGAGGTCTTTTTGAATAATATTGCACTATTCGATTGATTTTAGATAAGCCTATTACTTTGCCACTCGAAATATAGGCAACATGCGCTTTTCCATAAATAGGAACAAAGTGATGCTCGCAATGAGAATAGAAAGTAATGTCTTTCTCTACCAGCATTTGGCTGTACTTGTATTTATTTTCAAAAAGTTTTGGCTGTGGTTTGTTTTTAGGATTTAAACCACTGAAAACTTCTTTCACATACATTTTCGCAACTCTGTTAGGAGTACCTTTTAAGCTGTCATCGCTCAAATCCATTCCTAGAATATGCATGATTTCCTTGAAATGTTTGGCAATCATTTCCATTTTCAAGTCGTCATCCATCTCAAAAGCATCAGCCCTTAAGGGAGTCTCAAAATTTGAGGCTACATGATCCTCTCCAAACTCTTCGAATTCATTAATATTTTCCAAATCTTTATTGTTCTGTGGGGTATTCAACATAATTTCTTTCCGTTTCGTACAACTTAATTTTTAAATCTTTATTGGGGTCAATTTTTTCCCTCAATAAATTAAAAATTACGACTGCAATGTTTTCAGCGGTGGGATTAAGCTCTGTGAAATCTTTTGTATCTAGATTCAAATTTTTATGGTCAAACCTGTCCAATACCCTTTCCTTAATCAAATCACTTAGTACTTTCATGTCCATAACATATCCTGTTTCAGGATCAACTTCTCCTGTTACTTTAACGATAAGCTCGTAATTATGTCCATGAAAATTCGGATTGTTACATTTCCCGAAAACCTTTTGGTTTTTTTCTTCCGACCAGTTTGGATTGTTTAACCTGTGGGCGGCATTAAAATGTTCTTTCCTGAAAACTGCTACTTTCATTAATGTTTATTTACTGAAGGTCAAATATACGGCAATAACACGGAAGAGTTCGAAGTGTTTAATAAATTTATCATTATGTTAAACAAATATATTAATGAGTACCAAAATAGGCTACGGACTTAATTATAAAGCCTATATAATTTCTCTGTTTTTTGAATCATTTGATGACATCCTAAAAAAACAGACCACATTGCGATAGTTAAAATACTTATTATAATAGCTGTCCAAATTGGGTTAACTAATTCTAGATATAAAAATCTCAAGTTGAAAATAGAAATTGTCATCAATGGAATAATAGCTGAAGCCATTTTAAAGCTGAGGTATGATTTTAGGTGCTTTCTTATGCGCCCTAGTGTAAAAATATAGATTAGGGTGAAAACACAAAATATACCTAATGAGCTTAGGATAAATTGGTCAAAATTTTGAGGGAATTGCTGGGCAATTAGGTTTATGATTATAAAGATTAGTATTGGAATAATAATCTTAGAAGAAAACAAAATTTCTTTGAATGCAGACCAATATGATTGTAAAAGTTCTTTGTTCAATCGATTGGCAATAGATTCTTCAAAAGTTTGAAAACCAAAGACTCCAAATGATTTATGAACTTCAGAAAATGCCTCTTCTAAACTCAATTCGGACTTATTTTCCATTTTTTCTTCAATTGCTGAGGCTACATGATCAATAATCTCATATTGAACATCGGTATGGGTAAATCCTCTTTTCGATATCCATGATTTAATTTGGATGATTTGTTCAGCTGATAATTTCATAAATATTGCACTCTGATTTTAGTTCTGAATACTTTAAATCCAATGTAAGAGGCTATGAAAAAAACCATCATTAAAATAAATGGTACTAAAGGATGGTTTTCATAGAATTCTATTCTAGGTTTATAAGGTTCAAAGAATAGCGCTGGTAGAAAAACAGTTAGATTAAAAAGGGTGACAGGTAAACTCAAAAAATGGTGAGTAGCAGTAAGGTGAGCAGATTTAAATTTTTTGATGCTGTTTTTCTTTCTTGTAGTTAATATACCTCCATAAATTAGTAAAGCTGTAGTAAAAATTAAAAATGGGGTAAAAACGTACCATAATAATATTTTCATAGGCAAGAATTCAATAAATGAATAAGCTAAAAATATAATACTCAAAGTGCTGATGATTTGAGGCCATCGCCAGAAGTTTTTAAATTCTTCGATATAAATTTGATTAACAGATTTTCTAGTTTTAGCCACTAAATTTTCATTGATGCTTTTCACCTTATAGTAGTTAAATTCTTGGTCCAAATTTTCTAAAGTGGCTTTGAAATCTTCATCTCCATTTTCATAAGTAGAAGCATAATGATCATAGAATTCATTGTATAGCTCAATGTAATCTATTGGTTTTTTAGCTATATGATTAGATAAATGCTCTTTTTGTTTCCCTGTTAAAGTTCTCATCATCCTAATTTTAAATTAAATCCGAGTACTCGTTGCATATTTAATAAAAAAGCCTCCAATTCTTCCATTCTTTCAGCTGTAGCTTTCTTACCATCCTCCGTTAATCTGTAATACTTTCTTACCCTGCCATCTACCTTTCGACTTTCGGTCGTTAAAGTACCTTCCGCTTCTAATTTATGTAAAGTAGGATAGAGGGCGCCTTCTGTTAATTTGATTTCATCAGAAGTCAATTGTTTTACCTTCTGCGTAATTTCATAACCGTACATTTCGCCTGAGCTCTGCAATAAATGCAAAACTATAGTGGAAAGGCTTCCTTTTATCAATTGCTGATTTGCCATAATGCAAGTATACAAAATTTCCTTATGCATAAGAAAATTAGGTATATAATTATTTAAAAAATTTTCATTCTTATTTAAAACAATTCTAAATTTGATGAGTCATTAATTGTAAAAGAATAAATTAGATATGAACAAAAATGTATTAAGCGGTGGGTTGGCTTTAGTAGCTTTAGTAATAGGAATTATGAATTATATCAGTATTGCTGAGCTAAACAGTTCTATAGAGGAAGATCGCAGCGAAACTGTGCAGAGAAGTATAGAAGAAGGCCATGATGAGGAGCATTATGAATTGGCTAAAGCTATGGGGTATATGCAGGCTTATAGTCATAAACTATATTTAGCGGGTCAAAATGAAAACTGGGAGCTTTCGAGTTTTTATGCTCATGAAATTGAAGAAACAATCGAAGAAATAGAAGGTGCAAAAGTAGTGGATGAAGGATACGATATTTCAACTTTGGTGGGTACTATGACTAATCCAGCATTTAAAAAGGTTGAAAAAGCCATTGATAATCAAGATGCAGAGGCTTTTGCTGATTCCTATAAATTATTGATTCAATCTTGCAACGCATGCCATCAGACCACCAAACATGAATTTATTAAAATTGAAGTACCTACTGCTGGTGCAGTTTTCAATCAGAATTTTTCTAAATAGAATTTAATAATATCCTTTAAGGTATATTACTAAAAGAGATGAAGAAGTTTTTTAATCTTATTCATCTCTTTTTTTGTGTTTAATTTTTTTCATTCAATCTTTTTGATCTTTTCTTGTGTCTGTTTCTTTAGAACATTAAAATTCTATGATTAGAACATTTCTTTTTTCGGTCTTATTGGTTTTTTTTGTCTGTGATAATCTAATAGGACAAACTGATTCCACAGAATTTAATAAAAAGAGACTCGGGATTTCTGTGGGCTTAACAGCTACAGCCTATACAGCTGGAATATTGTATTTGTCGGAGGTATGGTATAAAGATCATGATCGTGTTCCAATGCATTTCTACAATGATAATGCTGGGTGGAAACAGATGGATAAAGTGGCGCATGCTTATATTGCTTATCATCAAAGTAGAGCGGGCTATGAAATGCTGAAATGGAGTGGGGTTAAGGAGAATACTGCCATTTTTCTGGGGGGTAGTTTGGGCTTTATTTTTCAGTTACCTATTGAGATTTTTGATGGCCTTTATGAGGGTTATGGCTTTTCCATGGGTGATGTGTACTTCAATACTGCAGGGTCTTTATTGTTTATGTTTCAACAGAAATACGCTGAAGAGCAATTGATCAAATTTAAATTCTCCTATTTCCCAAGTCCATATTCAGAAATCAATCCTCGGGTTTTGGGTGAAAATGCATTGGAAAGCCTGTTTACCGATTACAATGCACAAACCTACTGGTTAAGTATCAATCTCAACAAAATCATACCCAACCAAAAAATTCCGGATTGGTTAAATTTAGCTTTTGGTTATGGGGCAGGTGGAATGCTTTCCGAATTTGAAAATCCAAAATGGATTGGAGGAGAGAGAGTTCCTCAAATGAATAGGTATCGTCAGTTTTTCTTATCGCCTGATATTGATTTCGCGAAATTAAAGGGCAAGAATGGTTTTATAAATGGATTGCTTGAAAGTTTGAACTTAACAAAAGTACCGGCCCCAGCAATTGAATATAACACTGAATATGGTTGGGTATTCCACTTTATTCATTTATAGTGTTTGCTTCTAACTTCTTACTGATAGTAAAGTAAAAAGTACTTCCTTTTTCGGGGATTGAGTCTACCCAAATATTTCCCCCATGTATTTCCACTATTTTTTTACAATTAGCTAAACCTAATCCCGTACCCGGAAATTTGTGTTTATGCAATCTATGAAAAATTGTAAATATTTTTTCTTGATGTTTCGAATCAATTCCGATTCCATTATCTGTTACTAAAAACTCCCAATGATCATTTTTTTCATTTGCCTTAATTTTCACTTCAATATCCTCATTATCCTTTCGGAACTTGATTGCATTTGAAATTAGGTTTTGAAGTAATTGCTTGAATTCTAATTCATATCCAATTATTTCCGGTAAGCCATTATATTTAATTTTAGCTTCATTTTCCTTAATTAATTGACTTAGGTCTTTTTCTAGTTCTTTAATTAACTCTTTAACTGAGAAAACCGATTTTTCTTTTCCTTTACCTAGTTGAGAATATTCCAGTAATGAATCCAGTAATAGAGCCATTCGTTCAGATGATGATTGAATATGACCTAAATATTCCTGTCCTTTTTCAGGTATTGATTCTTTGTATTTGCTTATGGTTAGGTGTGAAAATGCCTGCATTGACCTTAGTGGTTCCTTTAAATCATGGGCAATAGTATGGGCAAATTGATTGAGTTCTTCGTTTTTCTCTTTTAAAACCTTCTGAGCATTCAATATTTTTTGATTGTCTTGATTTACAGTTTCATTAAGTATTCTCTGTTGCACAATAATCTTTTCTAACTTTTTAAAGATGATTTCAAAACAAGCTACTATAATGATACTTAAGAATATAAGGTTTACAACTATACCGAACCAAGTCGTTATACTTTGATTCTCAGTTATGGATAATGTGAGCCATTGGAACTCAATATTTAAGCCTATAAAGGTTAGTATAAGGGAATTAAAGAGAATTAAAAAATATGCAGATTTACCAGAATGAATGAGACAGGTAACAATGGTGACGGTAAATAAATACATCAAACCCGGGCCTTCTAGGTTTAATTCAAAAAATAATGTCCCGGCAATAATAAATAATATTGATATTAAAATTAATTTCCGCGTTTCTATATTAATTGGTTTTACAAATGCTATAATTATTAATATTAAAAATGTAATAATATTTAGTATAGCTAAATTAATAAAGCCTGTAAGAAATGAGGCAAAAACACCAGGAACTATAGCGATTGGGGAAAATGCTAAAGTATATAATATTATATAATAGAATAATTGATTACGATAATATGATAAATTCTGTATCGTAGCTTGCTCTCCAAGAATGGTTTTAGCCAATCTAATTTTATACTCCCCCCAATACTTCATTAGATTAATTAAAAAGTGATATTAATTAAAATTTAATATAGACTAAAATATTATATTTAATAAGCTAGATTGCCCTAAAAAATGCAAATGTAATATATGATGTTTATATTCTTTTAATTTAATCTAAACAGAGCCCTTTATCTAAACATAGATTTAAGTAATCATTTCAATTTTATCCTAAAGGTGCTTTTATCCGAAATTGATTTATGGCAATAAATCAATTTATTATGTAAATAAAACTTTATAATTACATAAGTTTTTGCTACATTTTCACTTAACAAATATAAAATTACATTTAACAACAATTGAGATAATGAAGCTAAATGAAAAGACATTATTGATTATTGCATTATTGCTTTTTCCGTATTTTGTTGTTAGCCAGGGCTGTAGTGACGCTGGGTTTTGTACAATGGGGGCGATGAAACCAAGTCAGGATTTTAATAAAAATATACCTATAAAACTTCGCTCCATTACTTTAGGTCTTTATGAAGGCCAAAGTAATACTTCAGCTATAATCCGTGCAGGATTGGTTGATTTTGGGCTTACTTTAGGCCGTGAATACGATTTACAGATCAAAGTCCCTTATATGCATATTAATGGTAATTTTGGAAGTACTTCTGGAATAGGCGATATTTCTTTAAGCTTAACAAAAAACCTTTTTACGAATCCTCAATATGATATCTTGGGAACTTTAGGTGCAAAAATCCCTACCAACAAGTCAGACCTGACTGTTCCAAATCGTGGAATGGTCCTTCCAATGTATTATCAAACTTCTTTAGGAACTTACGATTTTATTGCCGGTGCTTCTTTCATTAACAGAGAGTGGCTAATATCATTTGGCTATCAGCAACCTATTATTCATCAAAATGAGAATACCTTTGAAGCAACTGTGGATTCGTGGGGTTGGTATGAAGGAGGAATGGATTATGTGAGGGAACATGATGAAGCAAGGCATTTGAAAAGAGGAACTGATATTATGATGCGATTTGAAAGAAATTTCAGAATGTCTCGATTGAGCTTTAATGTTGGTTTATTGCCAATTTACAGAATCACTAAAGACCAAGCTTTAAATGATAATGACGAATACGTAAAATTGGAAGGTACAACCGGTTTAGCTCTTTCAGCTCTATTTGGCTTAAATTATAAATTCAATGTTTTATCTGGCATTAACTTGATTTACGGTCAGCGGATTACGGACAGGGACTATAACCCTGATGGACTTACTCGAAAGCATGTGATTAACCTCAACTATACCTATAATTTTTAATTATGTTCAGGTTATACATTTTTACAATCTTAATATTCCTTCCAATTATAGGCTTTAGTCAGATTCTATCAGAAAACTATCATGCCTCGATTTTAAAAACCCGTAATCAAAACATTGATCTGATTATTGAGCAGGTGAAATCTGATTCAACTTCAAACGAAAATAAATTACTGCTAGCCGAATTATACTTTTTAAAAGGGCGGAATGACCGGACACAGGAGTTTTTAGAATTACTTGAGAATAATGAAAAGATCCTAAACCATCCCCAACCCGAACTTTATGCTAGATGGTTAAAAAATAAAGGACTGCTTTTATGGAATCAAAGCAAGACAGACCAAGCCTTAGAATACTTACAGCAATCTTTAGCGAATTACCGAAAAATAAATCAATTAGATCAGAATAATATAGCAGATTTATTGAATAATATTGGGTTGGTGTATGTAGCAAATGAACCTAAAAAAGCTGTTAATTTTTATGAGGATGCTTTGGAAATATATGCTGAATCTGAGGATGAAAATTTAGATAAAATTATTCAAGTCTCTATCAATATCAGTTTAGCAGAAATCAACCAGGGTAACCAAATTAACGCACTACGGATTCTAAATAATGCATTAAGTCAATGGAAGAACAATCATGAAGATGGCCTTCCAACAGAAGCATTTATTAAAGCTAATATTGGAGGAGTTTACTTGACTACTAATCAATTGGTGCTTGCTGAGGATTACCTAAAAGATGCAAAAGAAATTTATTTACAAAACTATGGTCAGAGAAATTCAGAGCTAGCAAATGTTTATGCCCAATTCTCGGAATTAGAATTACGTTCACAATCGTATGAAGAATCACTAGAATATATTCAAGAAGCATTAAAAGCCAATAGTTTTGAGTTTAATTCATCAGAATACACTAAAAATCCTAAAGTAGAAGATGCTAATAAACTTAACATACAACTAGCTCTTTTGATGAGAAAGGCCAACATTTTGGAAGCTTTTTATTATGGTTATTCACTCAAAAAATCGCATCTGGAAATCGCTTTATCGGTTATAGATGAAGCAGAAAAAATATTGGAAAATATTCGGGCCGGGACAACCAACAAGAAGGATTTATTAGAATTAAGCAATCTGGCTTCTGAATTATATGAAGATGGGCAAAGAATTGCTTTACAGCTACAGGAGGTAACTTTATTTGGAGATGAATATTTACAAAAAGCATTTCAATATTCCGAAAAGTCAAAATCCGCTTTATTAAAAACTGCAGTAGTAGAATCTGAAGCTCAAAGTTTTGCCGGAATTCCCAATGAAGTTTTAGAAAAGGAGAAAAAATTATCTAGCGAATTGGCCTATTTAAACACTCAAATTTCCTTAGAATCAGATGTTTCAAAACTGAATTTATTAAGAGATCAATATTTCCAATTAAAGCAAAGACATCAAAGATTTATTGAGGATTTAGAGCGAGAATATCCTGAATATTATACATTAAAACATAAAGATTCCTTTATTAATGTGAAGGATATTCAAAATAAATTACAGGCAGGAGAAGCAATACTCGAATATGCTATGGCGCCAAAAAGTAATCAAATTATCCTTTACCTGATTACCAAAGATGATTTATCCTTTTATAGAATTTATCAGCGAGATGAAGTTTTGAGATATTTAAGAGCTTACAGAAATACATTGATTTATAATCTTCAGGAAAACTTTCAATCCATAGCTTTTAACCTCTATCACTATTTAATGCCTATCAAACTAAATAAGAACATAGATAAATTAGTGATTATTCCTGATGGTGAGTTATCGACCATTCCTTTTGAGGCTTTAGTGAAGGTCAAAGCTGAAAACCCAGCATTCTATAATTTAGATTACCTAATAAAAACATTTGATATTCATTATTCTTATTCGGCTTCACTCTATCAATCTGATAAAATTTCTCAATATGGAAATGAAGCCTTATTAATTTCTCCTATAGAATTTGGGCTTGGAATTGCCATGTTGCCAGCATCGGAACAAGAAAGTGAACATTTCATGAAATGGTGTGATCAGCGTGCCATCTCAATAGAATCGTTAATAAAGTCAGAAGCTACAAAAGAACGCTTTAAGAATTCCTCATTAGATGATTATCGATTTATCCACCTGGCAACTCATGGTACAGTAGATTTAGAATCTCCTGACTTATCGGGTGTATATTTCAAAAACAACGAAAACAAAGCGGATGATAATATTTTATATGTTGGCGAAATTTATGGTTTAAGTATAAATGCAGAATTAGTCGTTTTATCAGCCTGCGAAACAGGTTTAGGTAAGATTAATAGGGGAGAAGGCGTGATGGGACTAGGGCAGGCATTTGCCTATTCAGGTGCTGATAATTTAATACTTTCTTTATGGAAAGTTGCTGATGAATCTACTTCACTATTGATGCAATCCTTTTATAGTGGGGACTTAGGAACTGAATCCAACTCTTTTTCAAAGGGTCTCAGAAAAGCTAAACTTTCTATGATAAATTCGGATTATAGCGCTCCTTATTTTTGGGCTCCTTTCATTTTATGGGGTAAATAGGTATAAAAAAAGCCTTTTGCATTACTACAAAAGGCTTTCACTTTATTTTTTTAGACTAAATTAGTCAGCTTCTACAACAAGTGAAATTTCTTTTTTCACTTCTTTATGTAAGTCTATGTTTGCTTTGTATTCACCTAATTGCTTAATATCACCAGAGATTGCAATTTTCTTTCTGTCGATATCAAAACCTTTTTCTCTCAATGCATCTGCAATTTGAACCGTAGTAACAGCGCCAAATATTTTACCGCTTTCACCAGCTTTAGTTTTAATATTCAAAGTTAAATCTCCAATCTTGTCCGCAATTTCCTCAGCATCTTTTTTCAATTTTGCTGCTTTATGTGCTGCTTGACGAATATTTTCGGCAATTTTCTTTGCATTTGAATTATTAGCAATGATAGCAAATCCTTGAGGGATTAAATAATTTCTACCATAACCGGGCTTAACAGTTACTGTATCATTTTTATAGCCCAATCCATTTATATCTTGTGTTAAGATTACTTCCATTTTTATAAATATTTTTGGGTTAATTATTTTAATGAATCAGTAACATATGGTAATAAAGCAATATGTCTTGCTCTTTTAACCGCCTGAGCTACTTTTTTCTGATATTTAGCACTTGTTCCTGTAATTCTGCTTGGTAATAATTTACCTTGCTCGTTTACAAACTTCAATAAGAAGTTAGGATCTTTGTAATCAATATATTTGATACCGTATCTTTTGAATCGGCAATATTTCTTTTGATTATCCTGCTTTTTCTGGTTAATTGGCTCGTTATGAAGTGTCATTTGGCTACCTCCTCTTTTTGTTCTTTAGGTTTATTAAATGCGCCTTTTCTGCGTCTTTCTCCGTATTCTATAGCATGCTTATCTAAAGCTACTGTTAAGAATCTCATGATTTTCTCGTCTCTTCTATACTCCAACTCCAGTGCAGCAACAACTTCAGGGGTTGCCTTGAACTCAATTAGGTTGTAGAAACCAGTGCTTTTATGCTGAATTGGGTAAGCTAATTTTTTTAAGCCCCATTGCTCAACATTAATGATTTCAGCCTTTTTGTCTTCCAAGACTTTTCTGAACTTGTCGACAGCATCCTTCATCTGTGCATCAGATAAAACGGGAGTAAGTATGAATACCGTCTCGTAATTGTTTAATTGCATTTTGTAATTGTTTAAATTTGAAGCGCAAAAATAGTGATAATCTTTATATTCAGCAAAATTATAACCAAAGTTTATTCAATTATTAGGATTCCTTTGCAACCTTTAAGGTTTTTAGGCTGTCTTATAATTTGATAAAGTAAACTATGAGATATTTTTTTTCCCTTTTTTTATTAATAATAGTATCATCTTCATGCATGGACCTGGATCAAATCAATCAGGATTTATGCATTCCCGTTGTTTGTGGTGACATACAAAACAGTAAAGCAAATTTAGCTTTATTTAACGATAGTGGTGTAGATTTTGACACCTTATTTTATGACATAGGTGGGCAAAAAGATTCTGTTGGTTTTTTTCCTCTGAAGCAATACACTTGCTGGATAAACTTAGATACGCTCAATACTGAATATTTTCTAGCGAAAGGCATTTCTGATAAGGTGATATTTCAATCAGATACTTTATGGATGCATCAAAATGCAGAAATCTTTACGTCAGGAGTTTATGTGCTCGAAATCTACAAAGCTGAAGCTGACAATTCCCTTACTTTACAATTTGTTGAAGATTATTCTGGTGAATGTAAGGACTTATAAAAGCCGATTTATTGCTAACTTTTTAAGCTCAAATCAGTTTTTCTAATATGTCCAGAAAAATTATAGCGCTAATTATTCTCGTTTCATCTCTATTTGTGTTTTTAACACCAAATCGGGAAGATTACTTTCAAAGAATTGCAAATGATTATGGTAAGATTCACCAAAGTTCAACCTTAAGTATTGCCGGCTTGAAAGAGATTGGAGAATTTGAATATCATAATCGGTTGTTTTACAGTCATTTCGAATATCAGTTCGGTAATATTTCGGTCTCTTATTATGGGATCTTAAGCTTTATTATATTCGAAGAATCCAAAATTAACGAACCAAATAGCCCTCAAATTACGGTTTGAATAACGATCTTCAACTAAAAGCTGTTTTATATCAGTATATTTTTAATTATTATTGAGCTCAAGAAATTTTGAATTTTTTTAAATCTTATTCATGAATCTTTTTTCCCGTTTACAAAGAGTTGGTGTCAGTAAAAATTATCCCGAATATGTTAACAGTAAGATTAAATTATGTAATGCAGTTGCATTTTTTAATTTGATATTAGTAGCTGTTCCCTTTACAATAATTTCCTTTATATATGTTCCTAAGATTGTTTTTATACCGATTTTAGGAATCTTAGCGGTAGTCTTCGTTTGGATTTTAAACAAATTGAAAGCTATATATTTTGCAAGAATTCTGTCATCTGTATCCCCGATATTATTAACTGCACTTTTTACTGGATATTTAATGGAAAGAGGGGATCAGCCCCCATTAGTGCTCGTACTTTTTATGTTAGGCTTTTCTTTGATACCTTTTTTAGTGTTTGATATAAGAGAAAGAGCTTACATGATTATTTCTGCCTTAATTAATTTTTTAATTTTTATGAGTATAGATTATACGGCAGGGTTCTTAGATGCCTCTTTAGATGCCTCTTTTATTAGGACAGGGGTTTTGTATCAATTGAATTATGTCGTAGCCATTCTTTTGTCATATGTCATAGTTTTCATGCTAGCATTTATTAATTACCGCTCAGAACTTAAAAGTCAGCGATTAATTGAAAATAATGAAAAACAAACCCAAGATCTTCATGAATCTGAAAACATTCTAAAAAAGAATTTGGAGGAAGTGCAAAAAGCACAAGAAGAAGAGAAAAATCGTGCTTGGGTTACGGAAGGTCTAGGTCGTATTAATAACTTAACTAGGCAATATGATAACCCTGCAGCGCTTTCTAAAGAAGTAATTAGTGAGATCGTAAAATACATAGACGCCAATCAAGGAGCCATATATCTAGTGGAAAAGGATGAAGAAAGTGAAGAAGCATATATGGAAATGAAAGCAGCTTTTGCATTTGGAAGAAGAAAGGCAATTAAGGATAAAGTGAGACCGGGAGAAGGCTTAATTGGTCAGTGTTATCTTGAAAAGGATATGATATATTTGACGGAGGTGCCTGATGATTTTGTAAGGATTAAAAGTGGATTAGGAGATGCGCCTCCAAAAAATATTGTCATAATGCCTTTAATGACCAATGAAAAAATTGAAGGAATACTTGAAATAGCCTCTTTTCAAGTATTACCAGATTATAAAATTGATTACCTGAAAAAATTAGGGGAGAGTTTAGCTACTTCTTTTAGTATGAACAAAATCAATGCAAATACTAAAAGGTTATTAGAGCTTTCTCAAGAACAGGAAGAACAAATGCGCTCTCAGGCTGAGGAACTTCATCAAAATATGGAAGAGCTGCAAGCTACTCAAGAAGAGATGGAGCGTAAAAACAGAGAGACGCAAGAGCAGAATGAGCAATTGCAGCAGCAAGAAGAAGAACTCCGTCAAAATATGGAAGAATTAAGTGCTCAGTCAGATGAGATGGAAACTCAAATGAATGAGATGATGAAGCTGCAATCTGAAATGAAAGCAAGAGAAAATATTTTGAATGAAACAACTATTGTTTCTGAAGCTGATTTGCATGGAACCATTATTTATGTTAATCAGAAATTGATTGAGGTTGCTAAATACTCAAGAGAAGAAATGATAGGGAAGGGGCATAATTTATTTCGTCATCCCGATATGCCTTCTGAAGTATATAAATTAATGTGGGATACCATTCAATCGGGAAAAGTATTCAGAGGTATTGTTAAAAATAGAGCTAAAGATGGCAGTGTATATTGGGTGGATGCGGTGATTTCTCCTGTATTAGATGCCCAAGGAAAACCTGAAAAATACATAGGTGTTCGCTATGTGATTGAACAAGAAGAAATTGCTCAAAAATTATTTGATGAACAATTAGAAAAATTAGGATTAAAGTAATTTACCTAAAGTTATAGACATAACCCAGACTTGCTTCTGAAAAGTCTGCTTGTCCAAAATTTGCATTTATATGAGCCGAAATATATAGATTATGTTTCGGCTTTTTTGCTGTATTGATCATATACAATTTCAACCCCATTCTGCTAGGAAAAATCTTTTTCAAAGTATATTTGATACTTTCGGTTGTTTCATATTCTTTCGCAAAGTGATAGTAAAAAGGCTTTGATAAATTTATACCTCCTTCAATTGAAACGCCTACATGATGAATTAAATATTCAACTCCCATCATAAAGAAATGGTTGTTAGGATGAACATTCATTTCCTGCAATTCAACGCTATTATCAATGGAATCGGCATAATGCTGATAATGACGTGTTCCAAAGCCTGCATACCACCTAAAATGTTCCTTAAAAGTGAAACCGAAGCCAACACTCTGACTGAAAACTAATTTTTTTTCTCCGCCTACTGGATAGGTAGTGCTTCCCAGTTCGTGAATACCAACTCCTGATCTTGCCAAAATAAAAGGGCTTCTGCTTTTAGTGGGTTTTGAGCCCTTTACTACAGCTGTTTCAAGCTCTTTAGGTGTGAATGCCAATGAAATCACTGCGGAGTTCAGTCCATAATTAGGCAATTGTGTATGTCCATTAGAAGAATGCCTGTAACCAACCCCAATTCTTAAATTTTTATGATCAAAGATTGAAAATGAGCGATAGTACATCCATTGGAAAGCCCAATTCAAATGGCTTCCTATGGATTTGTTTAATTCATTTTGTCTATGCGTTTTAGTATGATATGAAGCTCCAATTCCCCATTGAAACATGCCTTTTTTCATTCTTAGGCCCAAAACAGGCATTAAATTGATTTCATTTCCATAAACACTAGAATTACCTAGGCGATAAAACCCTGCTTGAATGCCTAATAATGGGTAATTGTAATATAAATTGGTGCTACTTTCCGATTTAGAGCTTTTGTAATAGGTTAGGGTACCTCCAACTTTTAAACCAAAATCAGGAGCGTTTAAATAATTGGGAACGATGGAACCTACCGATAATTCTGGAATAAAATAATGACTTTCTTGCTGACCTACAGACTCAAAACAAAGCATTACCATAATTGATAAAAATAAAGATTTAAGTCTCATGTGTAGGATGGCGTAATTTCTAAATTAGTTTAATGAAAACAGCATCTTCATTTGATGTCTATTTTAAAAGGATGTTCTTGAAAGTTAAATCAAATTGCAAAACTCATACTTTGATTTTAATTCACTATGAATTTTTCTTTACCGATTATATAATCATCAGCATAGAGTTCTAACTGATATACTCCCTCTTCATATTCTTCGCCTCTATCATAAATGAAGGAAAGTTCTTGTTTAGTATTATCGAAAAGTATTTCCTGCTTGGCAGTATAAAACATTTCTTTACCATTAATCATAAAAGAGCCAGAACCAGTGGCTACATCAAAGAGTGCATTGCCAATAGGATTGATAACCCTTAGAATAATTTCTTTTCCTTCGGGTTGTGCTACATTATTTTCAGCTAAATTAAACTGAATTTTGATTTTCTCAATATGACGAGGTTTAAACTCTTTATCATCTCGCTCTCGTCCTCTTGAATTAATAGCGATGATTTTAATGTTTTCAGCTTTTAACCTAGAAGCCATCTCTACTTTATCTTCTAGCTCTTCTCTGTTGTTTTTAAGCCTGGAAATGCTGTCGTTTAAAACATTTTTCTCTGATTTCAAATTGGTGTTTTCAGAAAGTAATTCCTTATTAATGGCTTCCAATTTTTTAATTTTCTCATCTTGAAGATTTAATAATTCTTCATACCCACCTACTTTGTCTTTATACCGCTGTATTTGGTTTGCTGCCCAATTGTTTGATTTTTTCAAGTCTTCCTTTTCAGCTTCCAGGTTTTTCCGTATAAGTTGAAGTTCCGTAATATCTCCACCTAAAGTTTCTATTTCAGCTATTTTCAAATCAAGTTGCGTGCTAATACTATCAAGCTCACTGTAGGTCTCTTCCAGATTTTGCTGCAATTGTTCATTTTCTTTCTCTGAATCAAGATAAAATTTGACTCCAACTACGGCTACTATTACTACCAGAAAAGCAATGATGATAATTTTTCTGTTGGAGTTCTTACTTTCTTTTTCTAACTCGTTATAACTTGAATTTTTTGATTCTTCTGCCATGATAGGTCCAACTTTTTAATAAGTTTGCTGATAGAATTATAATACTATGCTACAAATAGTATAATTTATTCGTTAAATACAAGCTGCAAATTTAAACAAATATTATATTTTACCGCATGGAGTTAAATGAATCTTATTGGACTGCTCGATATAATAATAATCAACTCGGTTGGGATATAGGATATCCTTCACCTGCAATTACTCATTTTATGGATCAGGTGGAGGATAAAAAAGTCAAAATATTGATTCCAGGATGTGGAAATGCCTATGAAGCAGCTTATTTATGGGATAAAGGATTTCAAAATGTTTATCTATTAGATTTTTCTCCTATTCCACTTCAAAAGTTTGCAGAACAATATCCAAACTTTCCTAAAGAGCAATTACTGAATATCGATTTTTTTGAGATGGAAGGAGAATTTGATTTTATCATTGAGCAAACTTTCTTCTGTGCTTTAAATCCAGAGTTAAGAAGAAAATATGCTGAGAAAATGGTGGAACTTTTAAAGCCTAATGGTCTTTTAATTGGATTATTATTCAATATTCCGCTTAATGATGACCATCCGCCTTTTGGAGGAAGTCAAAAGGAATATGAGCAATTGTTTTCAGAGTATTTTGAGATTCAAAAAATGGAAATGGCTTATAATTCAATTCCGGAAAGGCAGGGGAGTGAGCTTTTTGTTAAAATGAAGTCAAAGAATTAAAAATCCAAAACATAATGCTGCTTCTTAAAATCAGGATTGAAAAATAGCAAGCCTGCATCAAATAAATCGATACTAGAAGTAACCTCTTTTCGTAACTTTATTTCTTCCCAAGCTTTTTTCATACCGTCCGACCAGTGGATATCATCCATTATATAAATAGATTGAGTTGATAGATAAGGTAGAATTACGTTAAAATACTTGATACTAGCTTCGTAAGTATGATTTGCATCTGCATATACTAAATCAATTTGAGGATTTAACCTATTGAGCATCTCAGGAAGGAATTGGCCAATATCTCCTTCATGGAATATAATATTATTGTAATCTATATTAACCTCCTTAGCTATTTTCAAAGCATTTGGATCGGCCTCAAAGGTGTATATGGAAGCATTTGAATTGGATTTTGCCAAATAGGAAGTATTAATTCCTAAACTAGTCCCCAGTTCTATAATTTGTTCAAATTTAAAATCTTGGATTAATCGGTATAAAAATTCGGAAAATTTAGCACTCGATAAGCTGTGTAGAGCAATGGATTTAATTTTTCTGGATCGTGAATTTTTTACTTTTGATCCTGCTCCTAAATCAATTATTTTAATTTCAGATTCATCTTCTAGTAAAGCTTTTCTTTTTCTTTCAATGCTTTCCCATTCATTTGAGAAAGCTTTTTTTTTAATTGTATTCAGGTAAAATTTATAGAAAAAAGGAGAATGGAGCGAATGCTCGTCAGTTTTTAGATGGAAATAGCGTATGTATTCTTTTACTAAAAAGAAATTCAATTTAGTTCAGTTTATAAGGCACAATCATATTGAATTCCGGAATTCTTACTTCAATTAATTGTCCGTCCAGCATTCTTTCCATAAAGTAATAACCGTGCATTTTACCATATGGAGATTTTAGATTACAGCCTGAAACGTAAGTATGTTTTTGCCCTGGCTCTAAGATAGGTTGCTGACCAATTACGCCTTCACCTTCTACTTCTTTGGTTTCAAAGCCGGCATCATGTATAAACCATTGCCTTCTGAGCAATTGAACAGTTTGATCACCTTTGTTTTCGATCACAACTTTATACGTAAATACATAGTGGAATTGAACCGGGCTGCTATACTCCGGTTGAAATTCTGTCTCTATGCTGACGTGTATACCTCTTGTAATTGACTGAACCATATTGTAAATATAGCTAAAACAACGACTTTGACACATGAATAGTTTATTGTTTTATTACATTAAGATAAAACTCTTGTCTTTTTATATCTTTTTATAATTTTGGGGAAACAAAAATCAATGGAGGTAAAAATTGAAAAGAGTTGGAAGGATAAACTTTCAAGTGAATTTGAACAAGATTATTTTCATCAACTTACAAGGTTTGTAAAGTCTGAAGTGCAAAACAAAACCATTTATCCTCCTGCGAAAGAAATATTTAAAGCTTTTGATGCTTGTCCTTTTGATGAAGTGAAAGTCGTGATATTGGGGCAAGATCCATATCATGGGCCTGGCCAGGCCAATGGATTATGCTTTTCAGTTCACCCGGGTGTACCTATGCCGCCATCATTGGTTAATATTTTTAAAGAGCGAAAAGCAGATTTAGGAAAGTCCATGCCACCCAATGGAGATTTAACCGCTTGGGCAAAGCAAGGTGTACTTTTATTGAATGCTACATTGACCGTAGCCTCAAAATCTCCCGGATCTCACCAGAAAAAAGGATGGGAAGAGTTTACCGATGCAACCATCCAAAAGCTTTCAGAAGAAAAGGAAAACCTGGTGTTTATTTTATGGGGAGCTTATGCACAGAAAAAAGGTGCAGTCATTGATCGAAGTAAACATTTTATAATTGAATCACCTCATCCTTCGCCTTTCGCTGCACACAGAGGCTTTTTTGGATCCAAACCCTTTAGCAGATGTAATGAGTTTTTAGTGTCTAAAAGTAAAGAACCTATTAACTGGTAATGACGATAGACACATTAAAAAGCTAATTATCAGCCTAAATTAATCTACAAATTGGATTTCAGATTCGTCAGAATTCTGACTTATTTTTTGATCCAATTCTATGCTTACTTTAACACCATTTTTCTGTAAAGTTTCTAAGGTGTTTTTTAATTCCTCAGCTTCTTTTTTGTCAGAGGCTTCAAAAATAATTCCCCGCATCCACAGAAACTTTAATTGATTAAGGCTCACTAATTCCGGTGGAAATTTATGGATGTCATTAAAGGAAATGTCCAAATCCTCTAATTTTTTATAATTCAATATGAATTTGGGAAAACCTTGGAAATAATTATTATGAATATGAAAATCGGTAATATGCTCTAAGTTAGCTATGCTTTCCGGGAGATAAGAAATTCGGTTGTGATGAATGTAAAACTCTTTTAACGATTTCAATTCTCCTATGCTTTCGGGTATGCTATAGAATCGATTATGAGCGATGTAAAATTTTTCCAAATTTTTAAGGTTGCCTAATTCCGTTGGAAGTTTTTCAATCGAATTAAAATACAAGTCAAGTTCAATTAAGTTGGTCAAATTAAAAATAAATGGAGGTAAGCTGTCTAAATCATTTTTATAAAATGATAATACTTCCAACTTTTTTAAACTTCCTAAAGCTGGGTCAATAAAGTCACTTTTGATATCATTTTCAGCAAATTGAAGATCCACTAAATCTTTCAGTAAGCCGATTCCTTCTGGAATAGCAGTTAAATTATTGAAGGATAAGACTATGTATTTTAAATTATTCACTGTGTCTTCCGCCAAATTATTTATATCAATATTATTTCTTGACAGATTGAGATGCTCTAGATTTTGAAGTTTTTCAAGATGAAACTTGGCATCTTCACGGAAATCATTTCTAGCAAAATCGATTTCTTTTACATTTTTGAGCTTATGAAAATCTTTTGGAATAGGAGAGTAGGGGCTATCTCGATAAACTAATTCTGTGACATTAGTATTCTTCTTAAACTTTATACTTTTGTTGGGTGCATGATTGTAGATCCTGATGGTTTCTAAACTATCTATTCCAAAAATACTCCAGTTTAATAACCAAGGAATTTTCTTAACCGAAGTATTCACTAATTCAATCTCTTTTAGGTTTTTACATTTCAGTAATTTTAAAATTGGAAGTCTTTTTAAATCTCTTCCCTCAAAAGAAACATGAGTTACAGTGTCTAACTGATCGGTATTTTCTAATTGGAAAGCTTTTGTATAATCTTCATTTTGTTCGCGGATGTAATATTCAAATATTGGAATCTGCTTTTGTAAAGCATAGGCAGAATCATACCTTATGAAATTTTTTGGATCTTGATAACTGCTATCTACTAACTCCCTTTTAAAAACTCCATCTTCAACACTGATCTTAAAACCATTTGTCATGATCATTTTGTAGTGATGATAATCAATAGAATCTTGTTTATTATAGAATTTATAAGATTTTTGTGCTACTGAAATGTGGCCAACTACCACAAGGAATGTTATTAAAAGTGCTAATTTTTTCATAAATCCATCTATTTAAAACTAAATATATAGTATTTATTTAATAGTGACAAATTTATTTTTAGATTCTTTCTGAGCGGGATAAAGCCGTAAAGTGGAAAAAACACATAATAAAGCTATCAAAATCCATTAAAATAACCTATTTTTGACCTTTTGGTAAAAACACTATGAGTACAGAAAAAGATAACAAGAACAAAGAATATTCAGCGGGTAATATTACCGTATTAGAAGGTTTAGAAGCAGTAAGAAAAAGACCTGCCATGTACATTGGCGATGTTGGGGTAAAAGGACTTCACCATATGATTTGGGAAGTTGTAGACAACTCCATTGATGAAGCTATGGCTGGCCATTGTACTACTATTACCGTAGAAATCAATGAAGACAACTCTGTTACAGTTATGGATGACGGTCGTGGTATTCCTGTCGACATTCACGAAAAAGAAGGGCGATCTGCCTTAGAGGTTGTCATGACAGTACTTCACGCTGGTGGTAAATTCGATAAAGATTCTTATAAAGTTTCGGGTGGTCTTCACGGTGTGGGTGTTTCTTGTGTGAATGCTTTGTCTACTATGTTAAAGGCTACCGTTTATAGCCGAGATGGAAAAATTTACGAGCAGGAATATTCTAAAGGTTTTCCCAAAGAACCGGTTAAACCAGTAGGAGAGACTGACATAACAGGTACTAAAATCCAGTTTAAGCCTGATGCTTCCATTTTTATGGAAACTGAATTTAAATATGAAACAGTTGCTTCTCGTTTAAGAGAATTGGCTTATTTGAATGCCGGAATTAAAATAAAATTATCAGATCATAGAGACAAAGATGAAGAAGGGAATTCAAAGGAAGATAATTTCTTTTCTGAAGGAGGTCTTTTAGAATTTGTTGAGTATTTGGACGTAAGCCGTGAAAAACTAATTCCTCAGCCTATTTATATGGAAGGGGAAAAGAATGGTGTTCCAGTTCAGGTAGCTTTAAATTATAATACTTCCTATAGTGAAAATGTGGTTTCTTATGTAAACAACATTAACACTATTGAAGGAGGTACCCACGTTTCTGGTTTTAGAAGAGCTTTAACCAGGACGCTTAAAAGTTATGCTGATAAATCAGGACTTTTAGAAAAACAAAAAATTGAAATAACCGGAGATGATTTCCGTGAGGGATTAACGGCTATTATTTCAGTAAAGGTACAAGAGCCTCAATTTGAAGGTCAAACTAAAACTAAATTAGGTAATTCAGATGTAATGGGTGCAGTGGAAAGCTGTGTATCTGAAACCTTACAATATTTCTTAGAGGAAAATCCTAAGGCAGCCAAAACCATAGTACAGAAAGTAATCTTAGCAGCGCAAGCAAGAAATGCAGCTAAGAAAGCTAGAGAAATGGTGCAAAGAAAGAACGTGATGTCAGGTTCCGGTTTACCGGGTAAACTGGCTGATTGCTCTGAGAAAGATCCTGCTATTTGTGAACTTTACTTGGTTGAGGGAGATTCAGCCGGTGGTTCTGCCAAGCAGGGACGTGACCGTAATTTCCAGGCAATTCTACCTTTAAAAGGTAAAATTTTGAATGTAGAAAAAGCACAAGAGCACAAGATTTACGATAATGACGAGATTAAAAATATTCTTACCGCATTAGGGGTTCGTTTTGGAACTGAGGATGATGAGAAAGCACTTAATCTGGATAAATTAAGATATCATAAAATTGTGATTATGACGGATGCCGATGTGGATGGGTCCCACATTCGTACGCTTATTCTGACGCTTTTCTTCCGTTATATGCGAGAACTGATTGATATGGGCTATGTCTATATTGCACAACCACCTTTATATTTAATTAAAAGAGGAAAAACTGAGCGCTACGTTTTTACTGAAGATGAAAGGGTAGCAGTGGTGAAAGAAATTTCTCCTGATGGAACTGAAGGTGCTGTTCATTTACAGCGATACAAAGGTTTGGGTGAAATGAATCCTGAACAGTTGTGGAATACTACTATGGATCCCAAAACTAGAAAAATGAAACAAGTTTCAGTGGAATCTGCTGCTGAGGCTGATCATTTATTCAGCATGTTGATGGGAGATGAAGTACCACCTAGAAGGGATTTCATTGAGAAAAATGCAAAATATGCTAAGATTGATATTTAAACATTTTGGATAAATTCTTATTATTAAAGCCTGAGCATTATGTTCAGGCTTTTTTATTTTCAAATTTTAGAATATGATAGAGACTGCTGATAGAATTAAGAGTGTAGAGGAATATTATTTCAGTAGGAAATTACAAGAGGTAAGAAGTTTGGATAGTCCTGATTTCCCTGTAATTAATTTAGGGATAGGAAGTCCTGATTTAGCCCCACACCCTGCGGTTATTAAAGCTTTGAATGATGCTGCAGTTAAGTCAGATGTGCATGCTTATCAATCTTATAGAGGTATTCCTGAATTGAGAAATGCAATAGCTGAATATTATGCTCGTAATTTTATGGTAAAATTAGATGCTGAAAATGAAATCTTGCCTTTGGTCGGATCGAAAGAAGGCATCATGCATATTACGCAGGCTTTTGTCAATCCGGGAGATAAAGTTTTAGTTCCTAACCCGGGTTATCCCACCTATGCATCAGTAGCAAATTTGGCTCAGGCAGATATTCAATATTATAATTTAAAGGAAGATAATAATTGGCAGTTGGATATTGAGGCCATTGAAAAATTGGATTTGGACAATGTGAAATTATTTTGGCTTAATTCACCCCATATGCCAACAGGGGTTCAGTACCCCAAAGAAACACTGCTTAAGTTAATTGAATTAGCCCACAAACATCAGTTTTTAATAGTGAATGATAATCCTTATTCCATGGTTTTAAATCAAGATTATCAAAGCATATTGTCAATAGAGGGTGCTTTTGAAGTAGCCATTGAGCTGAATTCTTTAAGTAAATCTCATAATATGGCGGGCTGGAGGTTAGGTTGGTGCATGGGGAAACCTGAATTTATGAATGCTATTTTAAAAGTGAAAAGCAATATGGATAGTGGAATGTTTAAACCTTTGCAAATAGCAGCAGCTGAAGCTTTAAAACTTCAAGGTGATTGGTTTGAAAGTTTAAATGCAGTTTATAAAGAAAGAAGATTATTAGCGGAAGAGATTTTGAAAAGATTAGGTTGTTCTTTTGATGTGAAGCAGCAAGGACTTTTTCTCTGGGCTAAATTACCTGCAAATATGTCCTCCTCTGAGGAATTAGTGGATCATATTCTTTATGAATACAAAGTCTTTCTTAGTCCGGGATTTATCTTCGGAACACAAGGACAAGGATACATCAGAATATCTTTATGCGCTAATGAAAGTCAATTTGCAGTGGCATTGGAACGACTTCAAAAATATAAGGCATGAAGAGAATTATCAATAGCATAAGTGTATTTGGTTTAGGATTAATAGGAGGGAGCTTTGCTTTAGCTATAAAGCATAAGTTTCCGGAAATTAAGATTTACGGAGTAGATCAAAATCCTGATCATGCTGCAAAAGCATTGGAGTTAAAATTAATTGATGAAATCAAGTCAGCGGATGATAAAACTGTGTTTGAATCTGACCTAATGATCTTAGCAATTCCAGTTAGCGCCATTCATAGTTTGCTTTCGCATCTTTTATCCAGTATTTCTGAAAATACAATAGTCATTGATGCGGGTTCAACCAAAGCAGGAATTTGTCAAAGTGTTGCCCAACATCCCAATAGAGCACAATATGTGGCAGCTCATCCAATAGCCGGGACCGAATACTCAGGACCTGAAGCCGCTTTCCCTAAGTTATTTGAAGGAAAGAAAAATATTATCTGTGAGTATGATTTATGCAATGAAATGGCAAAAGAGTATGCTAAATGGTTATTTGAAACCATTGGAATGGAAAATATTTACATGGATGCAGAGGCTCACGACAAGCATTTAGCTTATGTTTCACATCTTTCCCATATCAGTTCGTTTATGTTGGGCTTGACGGTTTTGAATATCGAGAAAGATGAAGAAAACATCCTTAATTTGGCGGGTAGTGGTTTTGCAAGTACCGTCCGCTTAGCTAAAAGTTCTCCTGATATGTGGGCTCCTATATTTGAGCAAAATCAATTACATCTTAGCAAAGCCTTAGAAGAATACATACTACAATTGCAGCATTTTCAAAAGCATTTAAAAGAAGGAAATAGCACTGAGTTAAAAGCTTTAATGCATAAAGCCAATGAAATTGGGAAGGTATTGAAATGAGTAAAGATAATATTCCACTAATAAATTTTTACCACAGCATTGTCATACTACAAAAGAAAAGGAAAGCCTAAGGCTTTTTTCTTTTAACCGCTAAGGGCACTGAGTTTTTCACAGAGTTAAACAAAGGTAAAACAACATTACCGCTTAAAGTGCTATCAACTTTTCCTTCAATTCTTTCATGCCCTCTACCGCACTTTTAGGAATGGCGGTTACCTGATTGCTTCCGTAATATTCCGGAGTGCTTGGATCTATCACATAGATAGGAACATTATGCCCAACTTCATGGATTAAGCCCGCAGCAGGGTAAACTTGCAGAGAAGTACCCACTACTAATAAAATATCTGCGGAAGCGGTAATTCGGGCAGCCGGCTCTATCATAGGTACCATTTCGCCAAACCATACAATATGCGGTCGCAACTGAGATCCCTTTTCGCATAAATCTCCAGCTTTAATTTCCCAACCCTCCAGCTCATAGATGAGATTCTCATCCACACAGCTCCTGGCTTTTTTAATTTCGCCATGTAGATGCAAAACCTTAGATGAACCACCTCTTTCATGCAGGTCGTCTATATTTTGGGTGATGATTTGCACATCATAATAAGCTTCCAGTTCGGCTAAAATTTTATGAGCCTCATTCGGTTCGGCTTCCAAAACGGCCTTTCTTCTTTGGTTGTAAAAATCTAAAACCAAAGCTTGATTTTTCTTCCAGCCTTGAGGTGAGGCTACTTCCATCACATCATGCCCTTCCCAAAGTCCGTCTGCTCCTCTGAATGTTGGGATTCCACTTTCTGCACTTATTCCAGCACCGGTTAAGACTACTAATTTCTTTTGCATAACTTTATATTTTGAAATGATACAATCAATATTTGATTAGTTTCGTTACAAACTTCAATATAATAAAACCTGAAAAAATGATAGCAAGAACAATTTTTATTGCCTTAATAATTTTTAGTAGTGCAGCCTGCGTGACGCAGAAAAAGTATGATGAACTTTTAGCTGAAAAAGTAAAACTTGATGCTGAAAAAATGCAGTTGGAAGATGAGGTAGAAATGAAAGTTAATGCCATTGAATCTTTAGAAGCCCAACTAGCAGAAGAGCAGGAAAAATTAGAACAAACCAGGAAAGCATATCAGGCTTCTCAAAGTAGTCTAGATTCCTTACAACAGCAATATGAAACGCTGAATGATTATTATGATAAGCTCATGAGCAGTAGTGGTAAACTCAATAAAGATTTAGTAAACAAAGAAAAGCAGCTTTTACAAATGGAAGCTGATCTGGAAATCTCAAAGCAACGAAATGATGAATTGGCAGCCAATTTAGCAGAGCGTGAAGAAAGAGTAGCGGAATTAGAAAAAGTATTAGCTGATAAAGAGGCGGCTGTAAATGCTTTGAAGCAAAAAGTAAGTGAAGCCCTTCTTAATTTTAAAGAAAATGACCTGACTGTTGAGGTGAAAAATGGTAAAGTTTATGTGTCTTTAGCAGAGCAGCTTTTATTTAATTCTGGTAGTACGGTAGTGGATGCGAAGGGAGTGGAGGCTTTGAAAAAACTGGCGCAAGTACTGAAAGATAATCAGGATGTAAACATAGTAGTAGAAGGCCATACAGATGATGTGCCTATCTCAGGAAATAACAAATATTTAAAAGATAACTGGGATTTAAGTGTTCTGAGAGCTACTTCTATTGTTAGAATTTTAACGAATAATGGAGCCTCACCCGAACGAGTTACTGCCGCAGGTAAAGGAGAGTTCTCACCTAAAGCAACAAATGAAAATGCCGAGGGCAGAAGGGAAAACAGAAGAACTGAAATTATTTTGACTCCTAAATTAGATGAGCTGTTCCAGATTTTGGAAGGGAATTAGTGGGATGTGGGGTGAAGGATGTTGGATGTGGGATGATGATTAGGTCAATACCGCAGGTCAGACCGGTAGGGAGGTTGGAAGATGGAAGTAGGAAGTTGGAAGACGCACACTCTATCCCCAGTGTCTCGCTGGTGATGGTTACTTCGTGCCTCTGGCACGGATTGTAGCAGTTTGCTGGAAATGTAAGAATTAGCATTTCATAGCTAAAATGGCAAGTAGCAGGCGTTTTGCTACGCAATGCGCGCTATGGGCGGGATGTGGGGTGAAGGATGTTGGATGTGGAATGATGATTAGGTCAGTACCGCAGGTCAGACCGGCAGGGAGGTTGGAAGATGGAAGTAGGAAGTTGGAAGACGCACACTCTATCGCTAGTGTCTCGCTGGTGATGGTTACTTCGTGCCTCTGGCACGGATTATAGCAGTTTGCTGGAAATGTAAGAATTAGCATTTCATAGCTAAAATGGCAAGTAGCAGGCGTTTTGCTACGCAACGCGCGCTATGGGCGGGATGTGGGGTGAAGGATGTTGGATGTGGGATGATGATTAGGTCAGTACCGCAGGTCAGACCGGCAGGGAGGTTGGAAGATGGAAGTAGGAAGTTGGAAGACGCACACTCTATCGCCAGTGTCTCGCTGGTGATGCCTACTGGATTTGCAATAAAAAGCAGTTAGAAGTCTGAAGCTAGAAGTGGAACGCAACTTCCCACTTCTAACTTCAGACTTCCAGCTTCCTACTCTACAATAGTTACCTTAGTCATCACATCTCCCTGACGGATCTCGTCAATAATATCTAAGCCCTCATATACTTTTCCGAAAGCAGTATGTTTTCCGTCTAAGTGCTGAGTGTTTTGTCTGCTGTGACAGATGAAGAACTGTGAACCACCAGTGTTTTTACCGGCATGAGCCATAGATAATACACCTCTGTCATGATATTGCTTTTCGCCATCAGTTTCACATTTGATAGAATATCCCGGTCCACCGGCACCAGTTCCATCAGGACAACCGCCTTGTACAACGAAATCAGGAATAACTCTGTGGAAAGTTAAACCATCATAAAATCCTTTTTTGGCCAAATCGTGAAAGTTTTTCACAGTGTTTGGAGTGGCATCATCATAAAATTCGATTTTCAATGTGCCTTTGTTGGTTACAATTTCTGCTTTGCTCATTTTCTTAATTATATTATTGTTATATATAAGTTCTTAGTGTCTGATTATAAGGTTAATACTTAAAACTAAAAACCATTTTAAATACTATTCCTTTTCCAGACTAACTTTTCAGTATCAGCCATTTCATTTATGATATTGGCCGCTTTTAAGGTATAAACCACATTTTTCAGCATCTTATTACTCACCCATCCATCAGTAGCCCATTCGGTAGCATGATACCACTTGGCAGCATCTTCTTTTTTAATTTCAAAGCGCTGACTGACAATATCCACTGCATCTTCATTTTCCATAAACATAGCAGAGGTTCGCTGAATTTGCCTCAGAACTCTTGAAATATCTTTTGGTCTTTCATTAATGATGTCATTGTGAGCAGCCAAAACGAAACAAGGCCAGGGTGTTACATATTCTCCAATTCTTTTCAATTCACCCCTTTCTACATAAGGTTTAGTGGTGTATTTTTCCCAATAAAATACATCGGTTTCTTGCTTTTGAAGCGAAGTTAATGCGCCTTTTAGGTTATTGATGATATGAAATTGTGATTCGGCTATCTTTTTGTCATTATTTAAAGCATCCACTATAGGCATTAAGTGAGAGCCTGACCCTATTCTGCTAATGGCAAATTGCTTATCATAAATTTCTTTATGATCATTTATTGGATTGTCAGTTCCGCTATGGATACCCCAAATCAAAGGACTTTTAACGTAACCACTTATGATTTTAGCCGGCACGCCTTGTAAAATTCCGCTGACTATGCCTTCAGTTAAAATGGCGCAAATATCTACTTCATTATTGATCAAAGCCTCTCTCATTTCGCCAGTTCCGCCTTCAAATGTTTTCCATTCTATGTTCAAACCTTCATTTTGAATGGCACCTGATTCTATAGCCAAATGGATAGGGGTATTATAATGTTCGGGAACCCCACCGATTCTAATCGTTTTACTCACAATATCATTCCTTTTTTGAGCCTACAAACATACAATCTTTCTGTTTTGTATTAATGGAATATTTTAGGTTTTGTTTATTTTATCATGGGTTGTGGATTTTAGTTTACCATTTTTATTAGCTTGGGCCAACTTAATTTAGGACGAAGCATGATATTACGCCCTTTCAGGGCTTGTGTATCTCTACATTTATATAGGTAGGGCTTCACCCTACCTTAAGATATTACAGCCCTTCGGGCCTTAATAATTGCAAAATGTAAGCGGTTAACTTGCTACACCTGCATGGAAAATAAGTTAGTCTCTAAATAATACGCTGTTTTTTATTTTTTACCTTTTTACTTAAGTTGAGGAGCTTATCTTCCCTAAGTCCTGAAAGGACGTGATATCATAACACAGGGTGAAGCCCTGTGATAAACGTAATATTACGCCCCTGCAGGGCTTATTTATCTCCGCATTTTTAGGTAGGGCTTCACCCTACCTTAAGATATTACAGCCCTTCGGGCCTATATTAATTGCAAAATGTAAGCGGTTAATTTTCTGCAACTGTATGGAAAATAAGTTAGTCTCTAAATAATATACTGTTTTTTACTTTTTACTTTTTTACTTAAGTTAAGTAGCTTATCTTCCCTAAGTCCTGAAAGGACGTGATATCATAACACAGGGTGAAGCCCTGTGATAAACGTAATATTACGCCCCTTCAGGGCTTATTTATCTTCGCATTATAGGTAGGGCTTTACCCTACCTTAAGATATTACAGCCCTTCGGGCCTATATTAATTGCAAAATGTAAGCGGTTAACTTGCTACAATTGAATGGAAAATAAGTTAGTCTCTAAATAATATGCTGTTTTTTACTTTTTTACCTTTTTACTTAAAAAAGTAGCTTATCTTCCCTAAGTCCTGAAAGGACGTGATATCATAACACAGGGTGAAGCCCTGTGATAAATATAGCCAGATCGAAAGCCCTGAAAGGGCGTAATACCACGATCTTTCAGCGCTCTCATGCTTTTATGTAGGGCATTACTCCACTTTCTTTTGCTAAAGTATTACACTTTTTAGTCGGTTTTTCCGTTCTTCGCAGGATAATACATTAGCATGCCGAAAAAAAGGAACCAAAAAAAGACATTAAAGCATAGAATCATTAAAATAGCCTCTCTAATTGCAGGAGGAGGCTTATTACTCTTAATTTTATTTTTCTTTAGCATTAAAGCAGGCTTATTTGGGAAATTACCTGATGATGAATTGCTGTCCAATATCAAAAATGCGCAGGCTACAGAAATCCTGGACGAGAATGGTGAAAATATCAGTTTCCTTTACAGAACTTATCGCTCAAATGTCGAATATGAAGAATTACCTCAGCACTTAATTGATGCTCTGGTGGCCACTGAGGATGTTCGCTTCTTTGAGCATTCGGGCGTTGACTATAGAAGCCTTTTAAGAGTTTTAATTAAGACGGTCATTTTGCAAGACCGCTCAGGAGGAGGAGGGAGCACACTTTCTCAACAGCTGGCTAAAAATCTATTCCCAAGAGAATATTCCAATAAACTCGAAATTTTAGCCATTAAAATTAAAGAAGCTATTATTGCCACGCGATTAGAAAAGATTTATTCTAAGGAAGATTTACTCACTTTATATCTTAACACAGTTAGTTTTCCAGATAATACATTTGGAATAGAGGCCGCATCACAAACTTTCTTTAATAAGCCGGTCCGTAAACTAAGCTTGGAAGAATCTGCCATATTAGTTGGTAGTTTAAAAGCTACCTACACTTATAACCCTAGAATTTTCCCTGAAAACAGCATTGAAAGAAGAAATATAGTGCTTTCTCAAATGAGAAAATATGATAAAATTAGTGAGGAAGTATATCAAAAAGCCATTTCAAAAGACATATCGCTAGAGTATAAACCCGTAAAAGCGGATGAGGGAATAGCTCCATATTTTAGGGAACAAGTACGACAGAAATTAGTGAAATGGGCAGCCTTTTATGAAAGGGAAAATGGTAAATCGATTGATATTTATGGAGATGGTTTGAAAATTCATACTACCCTAAATAGAACAATGCAGCTTCATGCCGAATCAGCCATGAAGACTCACATGCAGACTTTACAAAAAGCTTTTGAGCAGAACTGGGGAAATTTGGCTCCCTGGAAAAAGAAGGCCATCTATGAGCAGTACATCAAACGTTCTCACCATTATAAAGCCTTAAAGATTCAAGGAAAAACTGAAGAAGAGATTCAAAAAATCTTGAATGAGAAGAAAGAAATGCAGGTTTTTGACTGGTCTGGCAGTGAGGTGAAGACTATGAGCGTGATTGATAGTATCCAGCATGCGCTCAAGACTTTGCAAGCCGGCTTTGTAGCTATGGAACCGAAGACGGGAGCGATCAAAACCTGGATAGGGGGAATTGATTTTGAGTATTTTAAATATGACCATGTAGTGCAAAGTAGGCGACAGGTAGGCTCTACTTTTAAGCCTTTGGTTTATATGGCGGCTTTGGAAAGGGGTGTGAAACCTTGTGATTATTTCCCTGCTAATGCGGTGGCTTATGATAACTTGGAAGGCTGGAAACCGACTAATAGCGATGACGAAGATTATACCTACATCAATGTCAATATGCAGGAAGCTCTAAGGAAATCTATGAATACCGTTTCGGTTAAGATTTTGGAAGAAACCGGCATTTCATCGGTTATGAATTTAGCCAAGGAAGTAGGCATAAAATCGGATTTACCGGAAGTGGCTTCTTTGGCTTTAGGAACCGCTGAACTGAGCCTGCTTGAAATGGCCACAGCTTATTCTTCTTTTCTAAATGAAGGAAAATCATCAGAACCTTTTTATATCAAGAAAATCACCGATGCATCTGGAAAAGTATTAGCTGATTTTGAATCTGAAACGGACTATGAACAGGCTTTCTCCGCACTAAATCAGGAAATAATGCTGGATATGATGCAGGAAGTAGTGAATTCAGGCACGGCTTCCAGATTGCGTTGGCGCTATAAGTTAAAGAATGACATAGCCGGAAAAACGGGAACCACTCAGAATAATAGAGATGGTTGGTTTGTGGGCTTATTGCCCAATCTGGTCACCATCAGCTGGACGGGTCCGGATCATGGCAGTATAGGTTTTAGAAGTACTTCAATAGGACAGGGAGCTAATTCAGCTTTGCCCATTTTTGGTTTGTGGATGCAAAAGGTAAATGAAGAGAAAAGTTTAAATCAATACAGCAAAAGTCAGTTTCAACCGCTGTCAGACAAAGCTGTAAAGTTAATGGATTGTCCACCAGTTAAAGAGGATGGCTTTTTTAAGAAGCTATTTACCAACCCTGACAAGGAAAAAAGCAAAGATTTTGATGAAGATGGAAAGAAAGGGAAAGGCTTGTTTAATAAAATTAAAGGCTTGTTTAAGAAGGATGGGTGATGGGGTGATGTGGCGATGTGCTGATAGAGCTAGGTCAGTACCGCAGGTCAGACCGGGATCGAAGAGGGGAGTTGGAAGTTAGAAGATGGAAGTTGGAAGATGGAAGATGGAAGTTGGGAGTTGGAGGTTGGAAGTTGGAAGATGGAAGTTGGAAGTTGGAAGTTAGAAGAGGGAAGTTGGGAGATGGAAGAAAACGCACACTCTATCGCCAGAATCTCACTGGTAATGGCTACTAAGTGCCTCTGGCACTAATACAAGAGTTTGCTTGAATAACTAATATTTGTATTTCACGGCTAACCAATGACGGAGGCAACAGTAATTTCCACCAGCCAGAGGCAGGCGGAAGAGTGAAGCGAGTGAATTAATGATTTAGCTAGGTCAGTACCGCAGGTCAGACCGGGATCGAAGAGGGGAGTTGGAAGTTGGAAGAGGGAAGTTGGAAGATGGAAGTTGGAAGTTGGAAGTTAGAAGTTGGAAGTTAGAAAACGCACACTCTATCGCCAGCGTCTCGCTGGTGATGGCTACTTCGTGACTCTGGCACGGATTCTAGCTGTTTGCTTGAATAGCTAATATTTGTATTCTAGAGCTAAAATGGCAAATAGCACGCGTTTTCCTATGCAACGCGCGCTATGGGGCTTTACGTTTTTTCTTGCTAATTGCTTATGAAATTTTTGCACCAATTATTAATTCTCTAATTATTAATTACTAATTTAAATCCTTACTTTTGTCGTTTGAAGAATAAAAATGTTGATTAGAAATTTACTATATATAATTGTAATAGGAATATTTTTCAGTTCTTGTGTTCCTAATAAAGATATTGTCTATTTACAGCACCCTAACGACCCTGAAAAGGGTGAGGTGATGGAATCTGACAGCATCATTCGTACCTACCAAACTTTTAATAAACCTTACAAATTACAGCCTGAAGACATTATTTCTCTACGGATTGCCAGTTTAACTCCGGCCGAGTTTGACTTTGTGAAAAAATACGAAGAACAACTGGGTATAATCAGAAGGTTAAATCAATATAACCAAGGAGATGCTAGCGGTGGTGGGCAACAAGGAATGAGAATGCAAGGTGCTGGCGGAGGAGGGGAAGATGGTTCCGGTCTGATGCCCATTATGCTTGATAGACAACAAACTGGTTTCGTACTAGACAGAGAAGGCTATTTGGAATTACCAGAAATCGGAAGGGTGCAATTATCAGGTTTAAGCTTACCCGAAGCCGAAGATTTGATAAAAGAGAAATTAAAAAACTATTTTGAAACGCCTGTGGTAAGATTACAGCTTTTAAGTTTCCATTTTACCATTTTAGGAGAAGTCAATAATGAAGGACGATACACTTCTTTCGATCCGGAAACTAATGTGATTGATGCCATCACACTGGCGGAAAATTTAACCGACTTTGCGGATAGATCTCGTTTGAAAGTGGTAAGATTTGAAGAAGGCGAAGCAAAAGTTTATTATATCAACACCCTACGTGAAGATATGGTAGGACAAAAAGGTTTCTATTTACAACCGAATGATTTGATAGTGGTTCCGGCATTGAGAGCTCGCCAATCAAGAAATTATTTATTGCCGGCTACCAGCAATATTATTGGGGTTACAGCCTCTGCCTTATCACTTATTTTGATCATCTTAAATCAAACCAATTAATGAACGGATTTGACTTTCAAGACGAGGCAGTAAAAGAAGAAAAACCGATTGATTTTCTTAAATATTTATTAAAAATATTAAGAAGGTGGCCTTTTATTATTCTCTTTTTTGCTTTTTCCACCACCTTAGGAATTCTTTATAATCGCTACGCAAATCCTGTTTATTCTATTAAAGGGCAGTTCATTACCAAAAAATTTACGGAAAATAAATCGGTAATTCCCGGCTTGGTGGATGCCGGCTACTTCCTAGGCGGAACCCAAGAAGTCTATGAAGAAATCCCATTATTGAAATCAAATGATAAAATAGCCGAAACAATTGACAGACTTAATTTCAGGGTTAGCTATTTTGCTCAAGGCTATGTGAAAACGGTAGAACAAAAAAATGGGAATGGCTATCAGGTGGTGATTGACACGCTAACAGGAAGCACAGTTCCATATGGTTTAAATATCTTCGTCAATAAAAAATCGGATACTCAATTTCAGTTTAATGTAGAAGGTTCTGATCAGTGGGAGAAATTATTAGAAGATAGAAACTTCAACTACAATCAAGATTATGTGGTGGGAGATTGGCATTTTGTGATCAAAGGCGGTAATGGTGCTGCCTCTATGGAACAAAATAAATTCTTCTTTGTCATCAATAGAAAGGAAAGCCTGGTCAGTGAATATAAAAGACGTTTAAACATTTCCTGGCAACAGCAAGGTTCTGCTATTTTGAATATGTACATGGAATCAGTTATCCCTGAAAAGGATATTGAATTTATGAATACCTATTATGAAGTGGTGGAGGAACTAGGCTTGAAGGAAAAAAATCAAAACCTGGAAAACACCATTGATTTTATAGATGAGCAAATGGCCATGATCTCGGATTCTATTATCCAATTTCAGGAAACCATTGATCAGCTGCAAATGGAAAACCGTGAATTAACACTGGGAAGCCAAACCATTTTCAGTAAACTGAATGAATTAGATGAACAAAAAGCAGAGGTACTTTTACAAGAGCGCTATTATGAATATTTAAAATCCTACATCAATCAAAAAAGATCTTCCGGAGTATTTGCTCCAAGCTTAATAGGATTAGATGCCCCTCTTTTAAATGATTTAGTCAACCAGTATATTCAACAAAAGCAGGAGGACAAAGTCTATCGTAATGCGGAAAATTATAAAAATCCGCTGGTCAATAGAGAAGATAGCATGCGGAAAAGGCTTGAAAAGAATATTTTCGAGGCCTTAAGAAGTTATAGAGAAGTAAATAGAGAAAAGCTTCAGGAAATCAATCAAAAGAGCGATTTCTTAATGGGTTCTATGAGTGAGTTGCAAGGAGAGATGCGAGAATTAAGCCGAGCAAAAAGACTTTTTGAATTGAATCAGAACCTATTTGATTTATTCTTGCAAAGAAAAACGGAAGCGGCTATCTCTAAAGCTTCTGCGACTTCTGATTACCAATTGATTGAGGCTCCTTCTTATTCTAATAATCCAGTAAGGCCTAATTCTGAAAGAAATTTATTGGTGGCTATGGCCATAGGATTATTACTGCCGGTAGCATTTTTCTTTATAAAAGACTTCACCAATCCACGCGTTATGGATAAAGACGATTTGGATCGGAATTCTGATATGCCATTATTGGGTAATATTGCGCATAAAATTGATGATACCAATACCATCGTAAAAGACAGGCCTAAATCATTGGTGGCGGAATCTTTTAGAGCATTGAGAGCCAATTTGAAATACTTGCAGGGCCGGGATAAAAAGCAGGCAAAAACTTTTATGGTAACATCCTCTGTAAGTGGGGAAGGAAAAACATTCTGTTCTTTGAATTTAGCTTATACGCTGGCGGCATCTGGTAGAAAAACGATTTTGATTGGTGCGGATATGCGTAAACCGAATCTAACCGATTTTATAGAAGCTTATCCTGATAAGGGCTTAAGTGAATATTTGGCTGGATATGCCGAAAAAGATGAAGTGGTCATCAATGGAGAGACGAATAATTTGTGGTTTGTAGGGGCAGGAGCCGTTCCACCCAATCCTTCTGAGCTTTTGGCGGGTGATAAAATGAATGCCTTAATGGTCCAATTGCGTGAGGAATATGATGCGATTGTGATTGATACTTCTCCTATTGGCTTGGTAGCAGATGCCATGGAATTATTGCCGCATGTGGATCATACGCTCTTGATTGTAAGACAAGGGGTAAGTATGAAACAAGCGCTTGCCATGGTGAACAACCTCTACAATGAAGGTAAAATCAAGCCAATGTCCGTGATCTTTAATGATATAGAACTACGCAGAAGGGGCTATGGCTATTATGGTGGTTACATTTATGGCATGGGCTATGGTGGTTATGGTTATGGGTATTATGATGAGGATAGGTTGAAGAAAAAGAAAGGGCTTTTCAAGAAAAAATGACAGCCAAAGGCTGTTTTATTAACCACAAAGGCACAAAGACACTAAGAAAACCATAAGACAGCCTAAGGCTGTTTTATTAACCACTAAGGGAACAAAGCTTTTCACGGAGTTTCGCAGAGAAAAATGTTAGCCTAAGGCTATGATTACCTATAATTATGACAAAAAAGTTAGCTTATACGTCATTGCGAGTGAAACGAAGCAATCTCAGGCCTGCTAATAGCTACCTTGAGATTGCTTCACCCTAAAAGGATAAGCCTGAGTCGGATTAATTCGTAATGGCTTTCCAAACCACCCCGTCCGCTAGCTATCGGACACCCCTCCTTGAAAAAGGAGGGGAGCTGCTTCGAGCAAGCTGAGGCTGTTAATTTAATCATATCAACTACGCACAATTTAATTAAGGTCAAGTTTTTTTTCTAAGCTCACTTTTAATGTTTAGCACACTCAGCTGCTCTCCGCCAATTGGCGGAAGCTTCCGCTAGCCAGCGCATGAGGGGTAATGTATGTGTACATTTTTCTCAGTGACCTTTGAGTAAATCTCCGTGTAACTTAGTGGTTAAACCATTCAGCTTTAGCTGAATTCCTTTAACCACGAAGGGAACAAAGCTATTGACAGAGTTTCGCAAAGGAAAATGTTAGCCTAAGGCTATGATTACCTATAATAATGACAAAAAAGTTAGCCTATACGTCATTGCGAGGCACGAAGCAATCTCAGGCCTGATATTAGCTACCTTGAGATTGCTTCACCCTAAAGGGACTCGCAATGACGCACGTAGCTAATAGACTGCTTGAATTACCTACAAAGACTGCAATTACCGTCATTGCGAGTGAAACGAAGCAATCTCAGGCCTGCTAATAGCTACCTTGAGATTGCTTCACCCTAAAGGGACTCGCAATGACGCACGGAGCTAATAGACTGCTTGAATTACCTACAAAGACTGCAATTACCGTCATTGCG
>Ga0098059_1000111_pt1 | contig 73445 bp, 64 predicted proteins | sample 20_taG_FD_92580 | JGI IMG/M metagenome (GOLD analysis project Ga0098059, IMG submission 92580) | Marine viral communities from the Subarctic Pacific Ocean - 20_ETSP_OMZ_AT15318 metaG | ecosystem: Environmental > Aquatic > Marine > Oceanic | place: Subarctic Pacific Ocean | collected 2015-01-19
ATAATGTGAAGTTGAGCGTTGAGCTCATTCAGCCAGTGGCGATGGAAGAAGGTCTACGTTTCGCAATTCGCGAAGGTGGACGTACTGTAGGCGCTGGTGTGGTAACTAAAATCTTAGATTAAGTACTACCGGCTTTATTGAATTGCGGTTTAAGAGTAGGCAGTTTTCTGTCTACTCTTCCGCGTATAAACGGGCGTAGCTCAGCTGGTAGAGCACTGGTCTCCAAAACCAGGTGTCGGGAGTTCGAGTCTCTCCGCCCGTGCTAATATTATAATAAGAAGCATAATGGCTAAACTATCAGGTGTTTTTGATGGCGTTGTAAATGAGTTTAAGAAAGTGGCATGGCCTACTCAAAAAGAACTCATTGATAACACAATCATAGTTATTGTTTTCTCGATCATCCTTTCTGTTTTCATTTTCGGAGTTGATCAAGTTTACAGTACCGCTTTAGAATTTATCTACAAGTAATAATGAGTAACGATTTAGTGCATGACTGGTATGTAGTTCGCTGTTTTTCCAGTCATGAAAAAAAAGTAAAAGAGTTTCTTGATCGCGAGATAGAAGAGCAAGGGCTTAGTGATAAAGTGCAAGAGGTTCTTGTACCTACTGAGACTGTGGTTGAAATTCGCGGTGGTAAGAAAAAGACCAGAGAGAAGAACTTCTTTCCTGGGTATATACTTTTGAATACGCACTATGACGAAGAAGTTAACAACCTTGTACAAAGCGCACCTTCTTGCCTTGGTTTTTTGAAAGTTGGTAAAGAGCAACTTATACCACAGCCATTAAAGAAGCACGAAGTAAAGAGAATTATAGGTCGAGTTAAAGAGACCGGAGAAGAAATGCAAAATATCGAGATCCCATACAGTGAAGGGGATCTTGTTAAAGTTATTTCGGGACCATTCAAAGATTTTGATGGAACCGTGCAGGAAGTAAACACCGATAAGTTAAAATTGAGAGTGTTGGTATCCATATTTGGACGCCGTACCCCTGTTGAAGTAGACGTGAACCAAGTGGAATCGGCTACTTAATTAAACAAAGAAACTAGTTGATACTAGCTATTACGCAACCAAACAGAAGTTACTAATCATTAGGATCCTGAGAATCCATGGCTAAAAAAGTTGAAAGAATCCTGAAGCTCCAGATTGTTGGTGGACAGGCAAACCCTGCCCCTCCTGTTGGACCGGCTCTCGGTCAAGCGGGCATTAATATCATGGAGTTTTGTAAAGCCTTTAACGCTAAGACTCAGGAAAAAGCCGGTACTGTAATACCTGTTGAGATTACTGTGTACGCTGATAAGTCTTTTACGTTTAAAACGAAGACTCCACCAGCACCTGTACTTCTCTTGAAAGCAGCGAAATTAAAGTCCGGATCAGGTGAACCTAACCTTAAGAAGGTTGGTACTGTAACCTGGAGCCAATGCAAAGAGATCGCACAAGAAAAAATGGAAGACTTAAATGCGTTTGACATTGAAGCTGGTGCTGAGATGATTGCAGGTACGGCTCGTAGTATGGGTCTTAGAGTAAATCGCGATAAATAAGGAATTGTGATCATGGCAAAAAGAGGAAAGAAATACGAACAAGCCGTGGCACTAGTTAATCCGGAGATTGAATATTCTCTGGAGGAAGCATGTGATCTGGTTAAAAAGACATCGAGTACAAATTTTGACTCGTCGATTGATATCGATATCCGTTTGGGTGTTGATCCAAGACACGCTGATCAAATGGTACGTGGAACTGTGAGTTTACCTCATGGAACTGGTAAAGATGTACGTGTTTTAGCGCTCGTTAACGAGTCTAAACAAGAAGAAGCCAGAGAAGCAGGTGCCGATTATGTTGGTATGGATGATTACATCAAGAAAATTGAAGAAGGTTGGGCGGAGATCGACGTGATCATCGCAACACCTGATGCAATGGGAAAACTCGGTAAACTAGGGCGTTTCCTAGGACCTCGAGGATTGATGCCAAACCCAAAAAGTGGAACGGTTACTATGGATGTAGCTGACGCTGTTAAACAAGTAAAAGCAGGTCAGATTGATTTCCGTGTTGATAAATTCGGAATTCTACATACATCAGTAGGTAAAGCAAGTTTCGACGCAACCAAATTGAAAGAAAACGCAGAAGCGTTTCTATCAACGGTAATGCGCTTGAAGCCAGCGTCCGCAAAAGGGCTATACGTGAAAAGTGTTTTCATGAGTAGCACAATGGGGCCAAGCATTCCTATAAGCAGAACCGCAGTTACATCCCTATAATAGGAGGAATTGAATTATGCCTACTGCAGAAAAAAAAGCAGTTCTAGACGAAATCACGGAAAACCTGAAAAAGGCTAATGGCCTTTATATCACTAAGTATTCAGGTATGTCTGTGGCCGACGCTAACGAACTGCGTGGAGAATTCCGTAAGGGGAATATCTTCTACAAAGTGTACAAGAACAAGCTTATGAAGCTTGCTATGGAAGAAATCGGTGGATACGATAAAGTATTACCATCGTTAGTAGACCAAAACGCTTTTGCATTTGTTGAGGATGAATTATCTGCGCCAGCTAAAGTATTAAAAGAGTTTACCAAGGATAAAAAGAAGCCTGAGTTCAAAGCCGCATACATTGACGGTGAGTACTACAGTGCTGATAAATTGGAAGCTCTAGCCGCAATGAAGTCGAAAGACGAAGTTATTGGCGATATACTTGGCTTATTGATGTCACCTGCTACCAACGTAGTGAGTGCACTAACTGCACAAGGTTCAAACCTTGTTGGTGCTGTTAAAACTATTGCCGAAAAAGGCGAAGAATAATCCTTTTACAACTGTCGAAAGACAACAAAATTTTACTTTTAAAAACAACTGGAGATAAAAATGGCTGACGTAAATAAACTAGCTGAAGAGCTTGTCAACCTAACTATCAAAGAAGCAAACGAACTAGCTAAAGTTCTTGAAGAAGAATACGACATCAAACCAGCTGCTGCAGCTGTTGCTGTTGCAGGCCCTGCAGGTGGCGGAGACGCTGCTGGTGGAGCTGAAGAAAAAACAGAATTCGATGTTGTTCTTGAATCTGCTGGTGCTAAGAAAATTGCTGTGATCAAAGAAGTTCGCGGTATTACAGGTCTTGGCCTAAAAGAAGCAAAAGAACTAGTTGACGGCGCGCCTAACACCATCAAAGAAGGTGTTTCTAAGGACGAAGCTGAAGACATCAAAGCTAAGCTTGAAGAAGCTGGAGCTACTGTAGAGCTTAAATAAGCGTGCTTTTATATTTCGTTGGTAGCCAATATCGTGAAAACGGTATTGGCTATTGGCGTCTATACTCATTAACCCCGTGTTATAAGGGGTTTTTACCGTTCATATTACCTTCAACAAAAAGGAGAGGTTCCTTTTGAGCAAGAAGATGCAAACTATTCCCAATACGGATCGCCTGTCTTTTGGGCGCACTAAAGAAGTTTTAGAATACCCGGATTTTCTGGATATTCAATTAGAGTCGTTCGAGAAATTCGTTCAGCTTGATATTGCACCGAATGAGCGTGCAAATCAAGGGCTACAGCGAATTTTTATGGAAAATTTTCCGATTCAGGATACTCGTGAAACGCACATACTCGAATTTTTATACTACAATGTAGACGTTCCGAGGTATACTATAAAAGAATGTCAGGATCGAGGACTAACCTACTCTGTTCCACTGAAGGCAAAATTAAGACTATCATCTGTGGATGATAGCGATGAAGCTAGTGAAACGATTGAACAAGAAGTGTTCTTAGGAGACCTTCCTTGGATGACCAATCGTGGTACTTTCATCATTAATGGTGCTGAGCGTGTTATCGTATCTCAGCTACACCGTTCACCTGGTGTATTCTTCGGCCAATCATTACACCCGAATGGTACTCAGCTGTATTCAGCTCGTGTAATTCCATTTAAAGGTTCTTGGATTGAGTTTACCACAGATATCCGTGATGTACTTTGGGCTTATATCGATAGAAAGAAAAAGATTCCTGCAACCACTTTATTGCGTGCGTTGGGTTTCTCTTCCGACTTAGACTTATTAAGCATTTTTGCTCTTTCTGAAGACGTTAAAGTAGGAACTAAAGCCAACTTCAATAAGAATCTGGTAGGTCGTAGACTTGCGCAGAATATCATTGTTGAAGAAATGGAAGAAGTTGTTGATGAAGAAACGGGTGAAGTAACAGAAGCTCTGAATCGCAAAATCATTTTTGAACGCGATCATGAGTTAACAGAAGACGATTACGGCATGTTTGCTGAAATCGATCAAAAAACTGTTTTATTACAAACTATTTCTGCGGAAGAGTCTGAGCGTTCAGTAATCATGAACACGCTTAGAAAAGATCCAACTTGGGATGAGACTTCTGCACTTGGCGAAGTATACCAGCAGATCCGTTCTGGTGAAATGCCTGATCCTGAAACAGCTCGCGCTATTCTAGAGCGTCTGTTCTTCAGTGATAAGAAATATGATCTTGGTGAAGTAGGACGTTACCGTCTAAACAAACGACTTCGCCTAGAAGGCAACGAAGATGTTCAGTACCTATTGAAGGAAGACATCGTTGCTATTATAAAAGAGGTAATCCGCCTTAAGAATATGAAATCTCAAGTTGATGATATTGATCACTTGAGTAACAGACGTGTTCGTACTGTAGGCGAGCAGTTAGGCCAGCAGTTTGCAATTGGTCTTGCTCGTATGGCTCGTACTATTAAAGAGCGTATGAACTCGCGTGATGCTGAGCAGTTAACTCCACAAGATCTTGTGAATGCTCGTACTATTTCGAGTGTAATTAACACATTCTTTGGTACTAACCAGCTTTCTCAGTTTATGGATCAAACCAATCCACTTGCTGAGCTAACTCACAAACGTCGTATGTCGGCTCTTGGACCTGGTGGTCTTACAAGAGAGCGTGCAGGTTTCGAGGTTCGTGATGTTCACTACACGCATTATGGTCGTTTATGTCCGATTGAGACTCCTGAGGGCCCGAACATTGGTCTTATCTCGTCTCTATGTATTCACGCGAAAGTGAATGACTTCGGATTTATTGAAACTCCATACCGTCGTATTAAAGACAATAAAGTATCGAAAGATGTTGAGTACTTAGCGGCTGAGCAGGAAGATGAAACAGTTATTGCACAGGCCAACGCTGAATTAGATGAAAGCGGTAAGTTTGTGAACGAAGCGGTATTCTCGAGAATGCGCGAAGGTAACTACCTGTTAGCGAAGTCGGATGAAATCGAGTACATGGATGTTGCAACAAACCAGATTACATCCCTTGCAGCTGCGCTGATCCCATTCATCGAACATGATGATGCAAACCGTGCATTGATGGGCTCTAACATGCAGCGTCAAGCCGTGCCACTGCTTCGCCCTGAAGCACCTGTAGTAGGTACCGGCTTGGAGCATCGTGCTGCGAGAGATTCACGTGCTATTATTACTGCTGAAGCAAATGGTGAAGTAGTATATGTATCAGCAACTGAGATTCGTATCAAGTACGACCGTTCTGAATTAGAGCAAAATTGCTATTTCGACGGTGGTATTAAAACGTATGTACTTGAGAAGTTTACAAGAACAAACCAAGATACTTGTACTAACCAACGTGCTATTGTAAAAGTAGGCGACAAGGTTAAAAAAGGACAAGCAATCGCGGATGGTTGTTCAACGGATGGTGGTGAGCTTGCACTAGGTCGTAACTTATTAGTGGCTTTCATGCCATGGAGAGGTTACAACTTTGAGGATGCTATTGTAGTAAGTGAGCGCATCGTTCAAGATGATATTTATACTTCTATTCACATTACTGAGTTCGAACAACAAGTTCGTGACACAAAACGTGGTGAAGAAGAATTAACTCGTGAGATTCCTAACGTGAGCGAAGAAGCTACACGTAATCTTAACGAGAAAGGGATGATTCGCATTGGTGCTAAAGTAAATCCAGGCGATATCCTAGTTGGTAAAATCACTCCAAAAGGTGAAACAGATCCAACACCAGAAGAAAAATTACTACGCGCTATTTTCGGTGATAAAGCAGGTGATGTAAAAGATGCTTCTCTAAAAACACCTCCGGGCGTTTCAGGGACTGTTATCAATACAAAACTGTTTAGCCGTAAGCGTGATGAGTTAGTATCTCGCAAAGAAGAGAAGAAACGCGTTGAACAAGAAAAAGAGCGTCATTCTCAGAAACTAGCTGAATTGAATCAGCAGTGGGCAGACAAGATGTACTCTTTGCTTAGAGATAAAACTTCTCCAGGAGTATACGACTACAGTAATGTAGAATTGATTCCTAAAGGTGAGAAGTACAAGAAATCAGTATTCGAAGAAATTGATCCAGTAAACATCAATGAGAACATTGACTGGGCTACAGATCAAAATCTTGTAGAACACGTTAAGCTATTATTTGCTAACTACCGCGAATTACGTCGTGAGATTGATAGCGAAGCTAAACGTAGAACCTTCGCCATCCAAGTAGGAGACGAATTGCCTCCTGGAATTATCCAGAAAGCAAAAGTTTATATCGCTAAGAAGCGTAAGCTTCAAGTAGGTGATAAGATGGCGGGTCGTCACGGTAACAAAGGTGTGGTTGCTAAGATTGTACCACAGGAAGACATGCCGTTTATGGCAGATGGTACTCCTGTTGATATCTGTCTAAACCCACTTGGTGTACCTTCTCGTATGAACTTAGGTCAGATTTATGAAACCATTCTAGGATGGGCTGCTAAGAAACTTAACGTTACTTTCGCATCACCAATTTTTGATGGTGCGACCATGGATGACGTAAAAGGTCAATTAAGAGAAGCAGGCTTACCTGAAGATGGACGTGTTAACCTATACGATGGTAGAACGGGAGAAGCATTCTCTCAGAAAACTACCGTTGGTTACATTTACATGATCAAACTGAATCACTTAGTTCAAGATAAGATGCACTCTCGTTCAATCGGGCCATACTCTCTTATTACTCAGCAGCCGTTGGGTGGTAAAGCACAGTTTGGTGGCCAGCGACTTGGTGAGATGGAGGTTTGGGCACTATATGCTTATGGTGCTTCAAGTATCCTGAAAGAAATGCTCACTGTGAAGAGTGACGACGTTAAAGGACGTTCCAAAGTTTATGAAGCCATTGTAAAAGGTGAGAACCTTCCTGATGGAGACGTACCAGAATCATTCAAGGTATTACTTCGAGAGCTTATGGGTCTCGGTCTTGAAATACATTTACAATAATCACTGTTAATAAAGTATTGGAGGAATACCCTTGCCTATAACTAAAACATTAGCAGTTACAAACGACTTCAACAGCATCGGAGTATCACTTGCTTCCGCTGAGACTATTTTGTCCCGTTCACACGGCGAAGTTCTTACACCTGAAACTATCAACTACAGAACCTTTAAGCCGGAGATGGATGGTCTTTTCTGTGAAAAGATCTTTGGACCGGTTAAAGATTACGAATGCCACTGCGGTAAATACAAGCGTATTCGTTACAAAGGTATTATCTGTGACCGTTGTGGTGTTGAAGTAACAAGAAAGGCTGTACGTCGCGAACGTATGGGCCACATCACACTAACAGTGCCTGTTGTACACATTTGGTACTTCAAGTCTCTACCAAACAAGATTGCCTACTTATTAGGCCTTTCTTCTAAAAACTTAGATAGAATTGTTTACTACGAGACTTTCGTAATCATCAACCCAGGGGTAGCAAGAGATCTTGGCTACGCAAAAGGGGATATGATTTCTGAAGAAGAGAAGTACGATATCCTAGATCAACTTCCGGAAGACAACGATGAGTTAGAGGATGATGATGAGGATAAGTTCATTGTAAAAGAGGGTGCTGATGCCATTGCGGCAATGCTAGCAGACCTCGACTTAGATGAGTTAGCTTACCAGTTACGCTATGAGGTGAAGCACGAGACTTCGCAAATGCGTAAGAAGAAGAAGCTAAAGCGTCTTCAAGTAATTGAATCATTTAGAGCAGCTGCAGAACACACTGAAAACCGTCCTGAATGGATGTGCCAGAGTGTAATTCCGGTAATTCCACCAGAATTGCGCCCACTAGTACCTCTTGAAGGTGGCCGTTTTGCAACATCAGATCTAAACGACCTATACCGTCGAGTGATTATTAGAAACAACCGTCTGAAGAGACTGATGGACATTAAAGCTCCTGATGTAATTCTTCGTAACGAGAAGCGTATGCTTCAAGAAGCGGTTGATTCACTATACGACAACTCACGTAAATCAAATGCGGTTAGAAATAACAACCGTCCATTGAAGTCGTTGAGTGACATGCTTAAAGGTAAGAGCGGTCGTTTCCGTCAAAACCTTCTTGGTAAGCGTGTTGATTATTCAGGTCGTTCTGTAATTGTAGTAGGCCCAGAGTTGAAGATGCACGAATGTGGTCTTCCAAAAGAAATGGCCGTTGAGCTCTACAAACCATTTATTATCCGTCGCTTAATCGAGCGTGGATATGTGAAAACAGTAAAGAGTGCGAAAAAAGTAGTTGATCGTAGAGATCAAGTAGTTTGGGAAGTACTGGAGAATGTGATTGATGGACACCCGGTGATGCTTAACCGTGCACCGACCCTTCACAGACTTGGTATTCAAGCATTCCAACCTGTTCTTATTGAAGAAAAGGCAATCCGTTTACACCCACTCGCATGTACGGCATTCAATGCCGATTTCGATGGTGATCAGATGGCCGTTCACTTACCATTAAGCCATGATGCAGTTCTTGAAGCATCGGTATTAATGCTTGGTTCTCATAACATTATGAGTCCTGCAAACGGTGGACCTATCGCGGTACCTTCTCAGGATATGATCTTGGGTCTTTACTACCTCACAAAGCCAGCTAATGGTAAGAAAGGGGAAGGAAAGAACTTCGCTAATACTGATGAAGTATTAGTAGCATTTGATCAAGGACAAATTGAACTACATGCTAAGATCAACGTTCGTATTCAGAAAACTGATGAGAATGGTGAGCCAACTTCAGAAGTAATTAAAACATCTACGGGCCGTGTAATCTTTAACGAGATTGTACCAGCCGAGATGGGCTTTATCAACAAAACTCTTGGTAAAAAAGAGCTACGTGTGTTGATTGGCGATATTCATGGTATGGTAGGTACCTCACGTTGTGCGGCCTTCCTAGATGACATGAAGAAATTAGGTTATGAAAACGCAACCCTTGGTGGTCTATCGTTTAGCCTTGATGATATCATTATCCCAGATGCCAAAGCGAACCTTATTAATGGTGCTAAGGACGAAGTAAGTGATATTCAAGGTCGTTATGAGATGGGTTTCATCACTGATAACGAGCGTTATAACCAGGTAATTGATAAGTGGACAAGTACCACAAACAGAGTGTCTGAAACACTCTTTACTGCGCTAGCTGAAGATCGTGAAGGGTTTAACCCAGTATTCATGATGGCCGACTCAGGTGCGAGGGGTTCGAAAGAACAGATTCGTCAGTTGGGTGGTATGCGTGGTTTGATGGCAAAGCCGCAGAAAAGCTCGATGCAGCAGGGCAATGAGGTAATTGAGAATCCGATTCTATCTTCTTTCAAAGAGGGTCTATCGGTACTTGAGTACTTTATCTCTACTCACGGTGCTCGTAAAGGTCTTGCCGATACTGCACTTAAAACAGCAGATGCGGGTTACTTAACTCGTCGTCTGGTTGACGTTTCTCAGGATGTGATTATCACTGAAGACGATTGCGGTACTCTACGTGGTATTAGAATGTCTGCACTTAAGGATAATGAAGATATTATTGAGCGATTAGAAGACCGTATTATTGGTCGTTTCTCTCTACATGATATTTATGATCCAATCTCAGATGAGTTACTTTGCGAAGCAAATCAGATGATCGACGAAGGCGTTGCCAAGAAGATCGCTGAAACTTCTATCGAAGAAGTAGAAATCCGTTCTGTACTTACATGTGAAACCGGTCGCGGTGTATGTGCTAAGTGTTACGGACGTGATCTTGCTCGTGGTACAGTAGTTGAGAAAGGGGAAGCAGTAGGTGTTATCGCAGCTCAGTCGATTGGTGAGCCGGGGACACAGCTTACTCTACGTACCTTCCACGTTGGGGGTACGGCATCTCGTCTAGAGGCAGATTCACAGCACAAAGCTAAATTCGACGGTAAAGTTGAGTTCGAAAACATCCGCGTTGTTGTATACAACGATGGTGAAGAAGAGCACAATGTTGTATTAAGCCGTGCAGGTGAAATCAAGATTGTTAATGAAGAAGGTAAAGTCCTCATCAACTATAACGTGCCTTACGGTTGCGAAATGATGGTTGAAGATGGCGATATGGTGCCTAAAGGAGCTCAGTTATGTAAGTGGGATCCTTATAACGCCCTTATCTTCTCAGAAATTGACGGTACTATTGAGTACAAAGATATCATTGAAGGTCTAACTTTCACTGAAGATACTGATGCTCAAACAGGTCACCGTGAGAAAGTAATCGTTGACTCTAAAGACCGTACTCTAGTACCTACTTTAGCAGTTAAAGGCGATAAAGATATTCTACGCGAAAGCACACTTCCAGTAGATACACACATCACCGTTGATGATGGTGAGAAAGTATTTGCAGGTCAGGTGATTGCTAAGATTCCTAGAGCGACTTCAAAATCGAAAGATATTACCGCGGGTCTACCTCGTGTGACGGAGCTATTCGAAGCTCGTTCACCAAGTGATCCAGCTATCGTATCTGAGATTGATGGTATCGTTGAAATGGGTGGTCGTAAGCGTGGTTCTCAAGAAGTATTCGTTCGTTCTAAAGACGGTACTGATGAGAAGAAGTATCTAATTTCACTAAGCAAGCACATTCTTGTTCAGTCTAATGACTTCGTGAAAGCTGGTCAGCCATTATCTGATGGTACTATTCCAGCTCAGGATATTCTAAATATCCTCGGGCCATACGCTGTACAGTCTTACTTAGTAAATGAGATTCAGGAAGTATACCGTCTGCAGGGTGTAAAAATTAACGATAAGCACATTGAAGTTATCGTAAGCACCATGATGCAGAAAGTTGAAATCACTGATCCAGGTGATACGATGTTCCTAGAAGGCGACAAAGTTGACCGTTTCGAAGTGAACAACCGTAACGATGAGTTAATTGGTAAGTTTGTTGTAACCGAAGTTGGTGGCAGTGAGCTTAAGAAAGGAAAAATCCTAGATCGTCGTCAAGTACGCGATATCAACAACCAGTTAATCAAAGACGGTAAAGAAGAAATCCAAACGCGTGAAGCGGAACCAGCAATCTCTCGTCCTATCCTATTGGGTATTACAAGAGCTGCACTTTCTACTGAAAGTTGGTTATCTGCTGCTTCTTTCCAGGAAACTACGAAAGTACTTACTCAGGCTTCTATCGAGGCTAAGAAAGACTTCTTACGTGGACTGAAAGAAAACGTAGTGGTAGGACACAAAGTACCAGCTGGTACGGGTCTACGTGATTACAACGATATCATCGTTGGATCTACTGTTGACGAAGATGAAAGTGATGCGGAAGTAGCTGAGGTTTTCGAAACCTTAGGCGGAAGCGAAGATGATAATGCTGAAGCATAAATCATTCGCACTAACATCTATCCTATAGATTATGAAGCCCCTTCCAACCGAAGGGGCTTTTTTTATGCATATATAATAGTGTAAAAGGTTAAGCTACCATTCCATACGAGCAATTTTCTCATGGCCCGCTAACCATGCGTGGTTTCCACTTTTTGAAAACCTTATAGTATAAAAATTATCATTTGACATCTTTTCCCAACTTATACCACCATCACTAGAATAAGAGATACCGGGTGTGCCAACGGCAATAATCTCTTTAGCATTACTATTGGGGCGGTACCGAATAGAAGACCTATACCCCGGTGATTGGCCATCAGTGATAAGCTGCCAAGTTTCTCCTCCATCCGATGTAATCGCTTTGTTCGATACATTCATTTCTTTATCCGACCAATCCCCTCCAATAATGACACCATGCATCGTATTATAAAAATGAAGCGAGAATATCCCAGTCATTTGTCCGCCTGAAATAATAGGTGTATCAAATACTTCCCAAGAAGTGCCAGCATCCGTACTTCTGAAAACACGAGCATCCATTCCACCACTTACTACCCAGATGGTATCATCAATCATTTGAACATTGGAGTTACTGGCTGCAAAACCGGCCTCACCCTCAACGGTAGGTGGTAAATTATCACAGGGTACTTTATTCCATGATTCCCCATAATCTTGTGATATAATGATTGACAAACACCCGTCGGTTGGATCACCCATTGCTACACCATGTCCACTTTCGTTAATAGTAAGTGCGTCATAAAATACATTAGGGTGCTCCTCAGTATATACTAAACTCCAATCCTTCCCTTGATTGGATGATTTGTATAGTAATGCTGGGTTGGCAATACTGAGTACAAATATGGACCCATCGTGGCTTGCAATCGATCTAAACTCAGGGGTAAGGGTGTTATAGCTGAGTGTATCAAAGCTCCAGGTCATCCCAGAATTTGTTGTATGCCCCACAATTCCATCATTGACAGCAAACCATACAGTACTGTCATTCACGACCTCTAAAGCTCGAATACTAAGTCCCTGCATATCTTGAGTGGTTATGATGAAGTCAGTTATCGGCTTCGATGTGGATGTACAGTTAGTAATCCCCAAAGCAAGGATTATGATATAAAGGAGATGCTTCATTTTACTGCCGAGAGCTTAATCTCAACCTTTGCATTAATTGGAAGGGCACTTACTTCAACTACAGCTCGTGCTGGAGGGTTTTCTGGGAAATAAGTGGTGTAAATATCATTGAAAGCGCCATAGTTATCCATGTCATCTAGAAATACTTGGGCTTCAACAACATCCGAAAGCTCATAACCAGCAGCATTTAAAATGGACTGTATGTTCTTAATAGTTTGATGGGTTTGGGAAGCTAAATCATCGCCAGCTAGCGCTTGTTTCTCAATGTCGTAACCAACTTGGCCTGATACAAATATATGATTACCAACCTGAATCGCTTGTGAGTAGAGTGGAGATGCAGGACGTCCTTCCACTTGAATAACTTTGCGTTCCATACTATAGTTCTCGCTGTGCTTCATGACTTCAACGTCGGAATGGGTACAAGAAAGAATAAGTATAGGTAATAGGAGTAGGGTAGTTAGGTGTTTCATTAATGGCAATATTTGAATGATTATAGGTAACAGAAAGAGTTACTTATTGCCATCTAGAAAATCAAGACATAAAAAAACCCACTTTGAAATAAAGTGGGTTTTTAAAAATTGGTTTGAGCTCAGTGCTTAACCTTTAGAAACACCTTCGATGCTCTCTAATAGCCCTTCAGCTTCTTTGATTAGATCATCCGCTTTTTGCTTGGCTTCTAATACTACCTTGTCGCCTTTGTCTTTGGCTTCAGAGATTAGGTGCTGTTTCTCAGCTCTAAGCTGTTCAATCAGATCATTCAATTCATCACGGTAATTGCTCAATTGATAAGAAAGTTTATCTCTTGTGTTTTTACCGGTGTCAGGTGCGTATAAAAGTGCTAATACAGTACCCGCTAATGCACCTGTTAATAATCCTGCTAAAAAATTTCCTGACTTGTTCATAACTAAATCCTTTTAAGTAATCCTTTTAATACTCTAACAAGAATACTTAATAGTAGTTCCAAAAACTATCGATACAGTGAAATATTTTTTAAAATTAATGTTCTTTGATCATATCAGATTTTAAGCCCTTGCGGGTAAAAATTTTCTTAATCCACACTATAACTTGTTTAAAGCCTACTGAGATAGCAGGGGTAATAAACAAGGTGAAGATTACGCCAAAGAATAATCCACCAATTACGGTTTTAGCTAATGGTGACCATATTTCAGAGCCAGACCCTAGTTCTAGTGATAGAGGGATCATAGAGCATATAGTGGTTATAGCGGTTAGTAATATAGGGCGCATTCTACGCTTACAAGCATCCAGAATACCCAATATAAAAGGAGATCCATCGCTTAAATCATAAGCAATTCCTCGAGTTCTCAAATGCATATAATCCACTAGTACAATTCCGTTATTCACGATTATACCCACTAACATAAAGAGACCGATGTTCCCCGTAGTACTTAATGGTGAGCCTAAGATGATAAGCGATAACAGCGCACCAAAAATCGCCATAGGAATACATAACCAAATTACGAAGGGGTCGCGGAAGTTCTCGAATAGAGATGCCATAATCATGAACATAAGTACAAGAGCGGCTAAACCAGCGTAAAGGAATTGCATCATACCTTCCTGAGTTTCGCGAGTGGCTCCTGTAAATTCATATCTATAGCCTTCGGGCATTACCACTTCGGCTTCAATATAATCCGTGATCATCTGTCGGTATTCGTTAGCATCGCCGTTAAACTGAATGCTTACATCTAATAAAATCTCACGGTTTCTCTTCTGATAAGAATCTACACCTTTAGTGGGTTTGAATTCACCAACTGCCATTACAGGTACTCGTTGGTCTTCATATTGAAGTACTTCTAAGTCGAAAAGGTCTTCACGTGATTTTAGAGAGTTTTTTGCAGTACGAATTTCAATAGGTATTTCACGACCTGCTACACGGAAGTATCCTGCTTGATTCCCAAGAGTCTGAGTTCGAAGGGCATTAGCTACATCCCGAACACCTGCATTCATGAGCCCAACACGGTTTCTGTCAATGATGAACTGAAGCTCTGGTGTTGGATCTGTTCGTCCATTATCAACGGATGTGATATTGGGATCTTCTAAAAATTTATCTTCAATTTTCTTGGAAATCTTAAGTAATTCGGTCATCTCAGGGCCAATTAAACTTAATCGAATAGAGCCACCACCTGACCTAAATCCTCTGCCTCCAAAGTTGAATCCACCACCTTCAACGGATGCACGAACCGACACCCCAGGGGATGTAAGCTCTTGCCTAATACTAGCAGCGAGTTCATTACTCGTGATAGTTCGTTCTTCTAATGGAACCAATTTAAGAGTAAAACTCCCACGATTGGTTTGCTCTGAAAATCTACTTCTACCAATAGAGGAAACAACCGTTTCAATTTCTTCTTTAGCTAAAAGCTGTTGCTCAAATTGATCCATCACTTCGATGGTCTTAACTAAACGAGTTCCCTCTGCAAGTGTGATGTTTACATCCACTTCACCTGAATCTGTTTCAGGGAAACCTTCTTTTGAAATATTTTGGAATAGAAAAACAGTACCAATAATAATCCCCATCAATAATAAAGAGGGGATCCATTTATGGCGCAATAACCATTTTAGAATAAGCCCATAGCCACCTTCAAGTTTATGGATGGCCTTAAACATGAAGTTACGTTTATTGAACTGCTTGCCATCCAATACTAATACCGAAAGTACAGGAACAAGAATTACAGATGAAAGGAATGAGATGGTAATCGCAAAGCTGATGGTGATCGCGAATTCTTTAAAGAATATTCCTTGAATTCCGGTAATCATGGTAATCGGAATAAATACACCGAGTGTTGTAAGGGTTGAACCTAGTAATGGTCCCACTACTTCATTGGTTCCTGTTAAAGCCGCTTCAAAACGATCCATACCGTCTTCAAGTTTCCTAGCGATACTTTCAGCTACTACAATCGCATTGTCTACAAGTAAACCGATTGCAAGAGCTAAAGCTGATATGGTAAAGATGTTCAAGGTTAAATCAGCCGCATACATAGTTGCAAAGCTGGTAGCAATAGACACAGGAATAGAGGTAGCAACTACCAAGGAAATTCTCCAACCTCCCATAAATATCAGAATAACGAGGATCACAACAATTAGAGCTCCAAGGGCAGATTGAGCAAGATTATTTATGGAATCTTCAATGGATTGTCCTTCATCAGAAAGAATTTGAAGAGTTACTCCCGGTGGTAATATTTCATTGATTTCCGGAACGGCTTCTTTTACCGCATTAACTACATCAAGAGTGTTGGCATCGGAGTTTTTTTGTACTTCAATAGAAACACTATTATTGCCATTTACCTTTACCAAGCTGGTTACTTCTGTAAAACCATCGGATACATCTGCAACGTCTTCCACTCGAATAGGAATACCGTTATCAGATACTTTAACAATCGTTTTCTTAATCTGCTCAACACTTTCATAAAGAGATTCTGCTCGCACACTATAGCTGATATTTTGAGCTACAATGTTGCCAATAGGCAATTGAGTGTTATTGGAGCTAATCGCATTTTCTAACTCAGCAGGTACAATATTATGCTGAGCCATAGCCATGGGGGTAATGTCTACATAGATACGACGCTCAAGTCCACCTCGCGTATCAGCGGATGCTAAACCAACAATACGCTCTAGATTAGGCTCCACCATATCGATGGCTAAATTCCTAAGCTCATCAAGTCCTCGTAGAGAAGAGTTGATACTTAGCTGCATGATAGGCCTACTTTCAGGATCAAATTGGAAGATAACTGGTTCACGTGCCTGAGCAGGTAAATCATCTCGAATCTGATCAATGGCCTTCTGAACTTTTAATTCGGTCTCACGAATATCGGTTCCTTCGTATAAACGTAGAATCACAAAAGCACTTCCACGGCTTACTCGTGCATCAAGAGATTCTATACCTTCAATTGCAGATACAGCTCCTTCAATAGGGGTAACGATTAATCGGTCGATGTCCTCAGGGGCTACATTCTGATATCCTGAAGAAATTGCAAGTACCGGTATATTTAAACTTGGGAAAAGTGTAACTCTCAAGTTCGTAAGCGAAAACACTCCAAAACCCACTAAGATCAAAGTACACATGATTACAGTGATTGGACGTTTTAAGAAGCCATCAGTAAGCGTTGGTTTTTTCATAATGTTACCTCTATTGAGAACTTTAAACGGTCACTTGCTTTGATTCTTCAAGGGGATCAATCTTATTCACCGACTCAAACCCCATATTCTCTACCCCTTTATTGATCATTTTGTAGATACAAGGCACCACAAAAAGCATCAGGATGGTAGACATCGTAAGTCCACCAATTACGGTTCTAGCCATAGGACTCCAAGTCTCAGAACCTGAACCAAGTTCAAGGGCAAGTGGCACCATAGAGAGAATTGTAGTGAGTGCGGTCATTAAAATTGGTCGTAGTCGACGAGTGGCACCTTTCAAGATGGCATCATGGCGACTATTACCACGCGACTGTAAAATCTTGATGTAGTCAATCATCACAATACCATTGTTCACCACAATACCAGACAACAGTATCAACCCAACCATGGAGGTTACACTAATAGCTGTTCCAGTAATGCCTAACATGATTAACACACCTGACAGTGCAAGTGGAATGGTAAAAATGATGATAAATGGCTCAACTAAACTCTCGAACTGAGAGGCCATTACCATGTAGGTTAAGATACCTGCAATTGCGAAGGCGATAAGTAAGAAGTTGAACGACTCCGCTTGTTCTTCTGCGGAACCAGCTAAGGCGTATCTGTATCCATCAGGCCATTCGATGTCATTTAGAAGCGTTCGAGCTTCAGCAGTAGCTGATTTTAAATCAACGCCGTCTAGCTCAGTCATAATTTCAACTACTCGTTCTTGATTGATACGAGTTACATTGGTTGGACCTGTATATCGCTCAATGCGCGCGAGGTTACTTAAAGGCATCCATTGCCCACCTGCGGTTTGAATTTGAATGTCTTGAAGATCTGTAGAAGCAGCTTTTTGGCTTGGGTCTAATTCTACCTTGACCTCGAATTCAACTCCTTGATCTACGAAACTGGTAGCGATGTTACCCTGAACAGCATCACTCACGGCACTAGCAACTTGATTGGTGGTCATACCAACCAAAGAAATACGTTCGCGATCCATAATAAGGCGCAGTTCTGGTCTACCTTGATCAGCTGTACTATATGCGCTTAATACACCATCAATTTGAGTTATTTTTTCCTTTACTCCATCTGAAAGTTCCTTTTTCACTTCAGGATCAAAACCAAAAATCTGTACGATAAGTCCATTTTCACCGTCTGGGCTTAATGGATCTTGAATGATCTCTTGAATGTCTACACCAGGAACAATACTTAGCTTGTTGATGATATCGCTGGCAATCTCAAACTGCGTTCTATCTCTTTGATCCTGTGGAATAAGCTCGACACGAACAGTACCTGTAAAGCCACCAGGATTATCAGCTCCTTCAATACCTTCTTTATCACCATAGTCTGAAACGATGATGCGTGCTTCAGGGATCTCTTGTTGAATGATAGATTCTACCTGAAGAATTGATCGCTCAAGCTCCAATAAACTCACCCCAGGCTCTCGGTTAACTTGTAGTGTAAATGCATTCTCATCTACACGTGGGAAGAACTCACCACCTAGAAAATTAAATATAGGTAGTGTAATCACGAAGAATAGAAATGCTGAGAATACTATTAACCCACTCTTGTTCAGTGCTTTGTCGAGTTTCTTGGAATAAGAAGCTTCAAGTCGATCTAGCGTACGGCTAAAAAAATCAGCGATTTTGTTTTGGCTTTCGAATGAACGCTCACCGTCTTTAAAAAACTGCGAAGTCATCATTGGAATAAGCGTTAATGCAACCAGTGATGAAACGGAAAGCGAGAATGAGATAGTTAGTGCAAGGTCTCGGAATAGGAAGCCTGCAATGCCCGGTACAAAAAGAATAGGTAGGAATACAACTAGGGTAGTTAAGGTTGAAATAACTACTGGCACAGCCACCTCTTTGGCACCCATTATGGCTGAGTCTTTGCGGTTATAGCCTTCTTCTCGAAATCGAAATATGTTTTCCAGTACTACAACGGCATCATCCACAACAAGCCCAACAGCAAGGGTTAATCCCGAAAGCGAAATGATGTTTAAACTTAACTCTGCGAAGTCCATCACCGCAAAGGTGGTGATAATGGATACTGGAATCGAAATGGCAATAATAAGTGCCGATCTTCCACTTCTTAAAAAGGCTAACAGAATTAGGATAACAAGAATAATAGCCTGAATACCTGTTAATAATAAGTTTTGAATTGAAGACTTAATGAATTCAGCTTTATCGGTAAGAATTTTTACCTCAACATCAGCAGGCAAACTCTTCTTAATTTCATCTAAACTTTCAATGATTGCTTCTGAAGCTACCACTACATTGGCATCGCTTTGGCGGTAAACATTTAGAATCACACCGTCTTTTCCGTCAATCTTAACGTTGCCTATAGGTTGTGCGATTCCATCTTCTACTTTAGCTACATCTCGCAAGAATAGGGATTGGCCATCACGCACAGCAACTATGGTGTTTTTAATCTGCTCTACACTTTTAAGTTCACCCATCGTACGAAGCGAGTAAACTGTGTTACCTTCCGTTAACTGCCCAGCAGGAATTTGAATGTTTTCAGCGGCAAGTTTATTCGAAATCTGAGCAATAGTTAAGTTATAGAAACGCATTTTTTCGTTGTCTATAACCACATTAATCTGTCGCTCTAATCCACCCGAAGTTTCTGCTGATGCGATGCCATTTACACGCTCGATGCGTTGCTCAAGAATTTGAGTGGCATAGGTTCTTAAGTCGCGTGGACTTCGTGCATCGGAAGTAACCGCAAGAACAACAATAGGTTCTTGGTTGGGATCATAACTAAATACCAACGGTGTTTCTGCATCCCTTGGGATAGCTCGACTTACAAAACTAAGTTGTTTTCGAACATCGTTTTCAGCTTCATAGAGATCGATGCCCCAGTTAAAACTAAGTTTTACTACGGAAGCCCCTTGGCTTGAAAGTGAGCGAACACGACGTATACCACTAATACTTCCTACTTGCTCTTCAATAGGGCGAGTGATTAAGGTCTCCATATCTTCAGGGGCTACCCCTTCGTAACTGGTATAAACAGTGATGGTTGGAAACGATACATCAGGATAAAGATTCAGACGCAGCTGAAGCACTCCGAATACCCCAAACCCGATAAGAATCAGGCTGGTCATTAAAAAGGTTATAGGCCGTTGTACGGCTAATTTTGATAAACCACCCATCTTAATTACTCGCTGTATTAGCGTTACGTAAACTATCCATCAAAGCACGGCGCTCTTCTTGATTCATGTTCTGCATGCGCTCTCTTAGCTTCGTACGATCTTCTTCACTCATATTTCCACCAGCACGAGCAGCACCGCCCGCACCTCTTTGACGATTCGGTTGATCCGTGTTGCTATCTACTGTTTGTTGAGTAGGTGATTGGAAACTAGCACCTGAGGCTACTCTAATTTTTCCACCATCTTGTAATCCGTTTTGCCCCGTAACTACGATTTGCTCGCCCGGCCTTAAACCACCTAATATTTCAAGTTTGTCTCCTTGTTCAATGCCTAGGTCAAGTTTGCGCAGTTCAGCCACAGAATCGCCAACCGACACAAACACAGAATATGTTCGGTCTAACTGAATAGTGTTTGATTCAGGGTCTACCACAGTTTCTACTTTTTCTACTAATGCACTACGAGAAACTACTATAGCCCGTGGTTTGTTCACGATATCAATAACCGTTTCAGTTAATACGCCGGGGTAAATTGATGAACCAATCTCCGTTAAGGTAATTACAACTTCACCTAAACCCGTTGTAGGATCTAACTGTGGGCTTTTACGTGAAACCACTCCTGAAGCTGTTGCTTCAGCTTCACTAGAAACTCGAAGCTTAACTGGTTGCCCTATTTTTACTACTCTCCAGTCTTGAACAGGTAAATATACTCTAGTTTCGTAGCCAACTAGGTTAGCAATTTCGTACAGCGCTTGCCCTGCACTTGCGATATCACCTTCAGCGCCATTTCTAGCAATAACTACCCCGCGTACAGGAGACTTCACTTCCGTATTGTTGAAGTTTTCTTGTGCTTGAGTGAGTGATGCTTTAGCTGACTGGTACTGTGATAAACTACTTCTATAAGTAGCGAAGGCATTATCATATTCAGCTTGGCTAATAGAATTGGATTCTAATAAACTCTGCTGGCGAGCAAACTGAGTGCTGTCTCGCTGGATAGCTACTTTAGCCTGCTCAAGTTGAGCCTGTGCTTGATTCAATTGATCTTTGAATGTGGCATCATAAATTTTAGCAAGAATTTGACCTTGGCGAACTGTATCACCTAAATCAGCGTAAATTTTTACTATGCGGTTACTTACTTGAGGGGTTACCGCTACAATATCTTGTGCCTTAATGGTTCCGAATGAACGCACTTGTTCAGCGATAGGCTGTCGTGTTACGGCTTGCGTCTCAACACTTGTAACTCTCCCGCTCCCAAAATTTCCTCCACCAAATCGAGAAAACCGGTCACTATTTGATGATGAATCGTCGTTACTACCACATCCGATCAGGATTAATGCTAAGGTAGAGGCTAATAAGGTAAATTTATTCACGTCTGTAAAATTGAATTAGTTTTGGGCAAATGACATTTAAGTCACTGAAATAGTTCGCAGTCAATAAAAGAGATATTCAAAAATCCTTGAGAATTGTCGATTTCCTTAATGAATAGCACATTATGATTGCGTATTATTAGACGACAATTTTTCAACAAACTCTCGCTACCGAATGAAATTTTTTATAGACACTGCTAATCTTGAAGAAATCCAAGAAGCCAACAACCTAGGCGTGTTGGATGGAGTAACTACCAATCCAAGCCTTTGTGCTAAAATTGGAGTTAGAGACTTCGAAGGCCACATCAAAAAAATCTGTGATATTGTTGAGGGTGATGTATCAGCAGAAGTGGTTTCAACCACTTATAATGAAATGGTTGAAGAGGGTAGAAAAATCGCTAAAATCGCTGATAATGTAGTTGTGAAAATTCCTCTCATCAAAGATGGAATTAAAGCGATCAAAACTTTTTCTGACGAAGGGATCAAAACAAACTGTACGCTTTGTTTCTCACCAACTCAAGCACTGATTGCCGCTAAAGCAGGTGCTACATATATCTCTCCATTCATGGGGCGTTTGGATGATATCTCAAGCAATGGCTTACAGCTCATCGAAGATATCGTACAGATTTACTTGAATTACGGATTTGGTACAGAAGTACTAGCGGCGAGTATCCGCCACCCAATGCACGTGGTAGAATGTGCTAAAGTAGGTGCAGATGTTGGAACTATGCCACTAAACGTGATCATGGGCATGTTAAAGCACCCACTAACCGACATCGGCTTAGATAAATTCTTACAAGATTGGGACAAACTACAGGAAAGCCTGAAAGAAGGGTAATTCCTTAGTAAACGCACTGTTTTATAAGCCACCTTTAGTTCAATAAGGGTGGCTTTTTTTATGTCGATTATATTAATCAGCCAAACTGATTGGTTTAAAGCTATTTAGCATATCACTTTTTTACTTTTTTGATTCCCCTGCCTACATTCCGATTCATATCAATTAAAAAATCGCAATGAGAAAAATTTATCTATTACTGTTTTTATTCCTGTTTGGGATCACAGGATGTATGTCGCCAAAGAGCGAGCTGGCTAAAAAAGCCGAAAATATTACCATAATCAGAGATGACTTTGGAGTGCCTCATATATATGGTAAAACCGATGCCGATGCCGTTTTTGGTTTAATGTATGCTCAAGCTGAAGATGACTTCAATCGTGTTGAACGAAATTATATATGGGCCATTGGTCGATTGGCCGAAGTGGAAGGCGAAGATGCAATTTATAGCGATTTGAGAGCGCGCCTTTTCATGACTAAAGAAGAAGCCATCGCAAATTATGAAAATGCACCTGCTTGGCTAAAAGAATTATGTGATGCTTGGGCGGATGGGTTAAATTATTACTTAGAAACACATCCAGAAGTAACACCAAAGCTTATTACTGAGTTTGAACCATGGATGCCAATGTATTTTAGTGAAGGTTCAATCGGAGGGGATATCGAACGCGTTTCAACACGCCGAATCAAAGCCTTTTACGAAAACAACGAGTCGCTTTCACTCAACGAATTTGGAAACGGCCTTACAGTAACGGATCCATATGAAGAGCCAAAGGGTTCAAATGGAATTGCTATTTCAGGTGAACTAACAGAGTCGGGCAATGCGATGTTGCTTATTAACCCGCACACCTCATTCTATTTTAGAGGCGAAGTACATGCAGTTAGCGAAGAAGGGCTGAATGCTTACGGCGCGGTTACTTGGGGACAATTTTTCATCTACCAAGGATTTAATGAAAAAACAGGCTGGATGCATACCTCAACCTATACGGATGTTATCGATGAATTCAAGCAGGTGATTGAAGAACGCGATGGCAAGAAAATGTATAAGTATGGAGATGAATGGAGAGAAGTTGAAGAAAAAGAGGTAACCCTGAAGTACAAAGAAGGCGATACCATTAAAGAACGCACCTTCCCAATATACAGAACTCATCATGGTCCAATTACCCATATGATTGACGGGCAATGGGTTGCAACCGCGATGATGTGGGAACCTGTTAAAGCTCTAGAACAATCTTATACACGAACAAAAAAGAGCAATCATGATGAGTTCCGGGAAATGATGGACATCAAAACCAACTCATCTAACAACACGGTTTACGCTGATGCTGATGGCAACATCGCTTACTATCATGGAAACTTTATACCAGTACGGGATGATAATATAGATTACACCAAGCCAGTGGATGGAAGTGATCCTGCTGCCGATTGGCAAGGACTACATCCTGTAGATGAGGCCATTACTCTATTGAATCCGGGCAATGGATGGATTCAGAATAGTAACTCAACTCCATTTACAGCGGCAGCTGAGTTCAGCCCTAAAAAGGAAGATTACCCAAGTTATATGTCTAGAATTCCTGAAAACTTCCGGGGATTGCATTCACGCCGATTACTCCCTGAAGTAGAGAACCTTACTTTGGATGGTTTGATTGAATTGGCGTATAGTCCTTTAGTGCCGGCATTCGAAGAGTTGATCCCAGGCGTGGTTCGTGCTTACGATCAGTCATCAAACAAACACGGAGTACCTGCTGAGGCTATTGAAGTATTACGTGATTGGGACTTCACTACAGGCACAGAATCAGTAGCTATGACCATCGCTCACTTCTACGGAATGAACTATATGCGCAATGGGAAGGCACCTAGTGGGCTAAATATGATTGAACGATTCTCATACTATGGGAATAAAGCGCCATTTAAAGAACGGCTTGAAATCTTAAAAACTACCTTAGATCAGATAGAAGAAGATTTCGGTACATGGAACATCGCTTGGGGTGAAGTGAATCGTTTCCAGCGCTTAGATGGAAGCATTCAGCCTCACTTTGATGACAACCAACCTAGTTTACCAGTTGGTTTTGCCTCGGGTAGATGGGGAGCTTTAGCTTCATATGGTGCTCGTACTTATGACACGAAAAAACTCTATGGTACTTCAGGGAATAGCTTTGTAGCGGTAGTAGAGTTTGGTGAGAAAGTAAAAGCGAAAAGTATCCTAGCCGGTGGACAAAGTGGGGATCCAGACTCACCACATTTCTACGATCAAGCACAGCCTTATATTGATGTAGACTTTAAGGATGTTGCCTACTACAGAGAAGATGTAGAAGCACGTGCTAAAGAAACGTACAAGCCGGGTAAGAGAAACTAATTAAAGAATATCTACCAAAGAAAAAGGCCTCCACGTGGAGGCCTTTTTTATTTCAATAGGAAATATAAAAGACGTAGGTATTAGTCTTCTCCTAAGAATGGATATCTGTAATCGGTTGCAGGAACAAATGTTTCCTTGATCGTACGTGGAGATACCCAACGTAATAAGTTGATCATAGAACCAGCTTTATCGTTCGTACCAGAACCTCTTGCACCACCAAATGGCTGCTGACCTACAACGGCGCCTGTTGGCTTATCATTGATGTAGAAGTTACCAGCAGATTGCTCAAGGCGCTTAGTAGCTAATTCAATAGCGTAACGGTCTTGGCTAAAGATAGAACCTGTTAATGCATATGGAGAAGTTGAATCTACTAGATCTAAAGTAGCTTCGAATTCATTCTCATCGTACACATAAATAGTGATTACTGGTCCAAAGATCTCTTCACACATTGTTGTGTACTTAGGATCTTTTGAAAGCAATACAGTAGGCTCAATGAAGTAACCTTTCGACTTATCGTAGTTACCACCTGCAATTACTTCAACATCATCACTCGCTTTAGCATCGTCGATGTATTTTGCAATTTTATCGAACGACTTCTCGTCAATTACGGCATTGATGAAATTGCTGAAGTCTTCAGTTCCACCCATTTTGAAGGTCTTAAGATCTTCAACTACATAATTCTTCACATCTTCCCATAGGTTGTTTGGGATGTAAGCACGAGATGCTGCAGAGCACTTCTGTCCTTGGAACTCAAATGCACCTCTTGAGATAGCTGTAGCCACTTCTTTTGCTTTCGAAGATGGGTGAACCATAATGAAATCCTTACCACCTGTTTCACCAACAATACGTGGATAAGACTTATACTTATAAATGTTCTCACCGATAGTTTTCCAAATGTGCTGGAATACGCCTGTACTCCCAGTGAAGTGGATTCCTGCAAAATCAGGGTGAGAGAAAATGATATCGCCAGCAGTTGGGCCGTCAACATAGATTAAGTTGATAACGCCATCAGGTACACCTGCTTCACGGAATACTTCCATTAATACATTTGCAGAGTAAATCTGAGTGTATGCAGGCTTCCAAACAATAGTGTTACCCATCATAGCAGCAGAAGTAGGTAAGTTACCAGCAATGGCCGTAAAATTGAATGGAGTTAGAGCAAATACAAAGCCTTCTAATGGGCGCTGCTCTAAACGGTTCCAGATGCCTTCTGAAGATTCAGGCTGCTGAGCATAAATCTGAGTCATGTATTCAACATTGAAACGTAGGAAATCGATGATTTCACAAGCAGAATCAATCTCAGCTTGGAATGCATTTTTAGACTGACCTAGCATGGTTGCCGCATTCATTTTAGCGCGGTAAGGGCCTGCAATTAATTCAGCCGCTTTCAAAAAGATACTAGCACGGTGTTCCCAGCTCATAGCAGCCCAGTCGGCTTTGGCTTCAAGAGCGGCATCAATCGCTTGCTTTACGTGAGAAGCATCACCTTCACTAAAGTATCCTAAAATGTGCTGGTGGTCGTGTGGTGGCGACATAGGTTTTTTATTGTCGGTAGTCACTAGCTCGCTTCCGATATACATAGGTACATCAACTTGCTTAGAGCGTGCTTCTTTTAGTGCTTCCTGTAGTTCCTTGCGTTCAGGCGAACCCGGCGCATAGCTTAAGATAGGTTCGTTTATTGCTGGAGGGACATTAAAAAATCCTGTAGCCATAGTGTTCAATGTATTTTAAATTCTAAATTTAGAGGCCAGAATATACGGCTTTGATGCCTGATTATGAAACGTAGTGCCGAGCTGTTACATCATGAAACCTATGCCATTAAATCAGAAAAACAGCTTAATTCCACCATGGTATAACGAGAACAATCCCCACGTATCAACAAGGGCGTGGGCTAGAATCATAGCATAAAGATTTTTCCCACTTTTGTAGTACATCCCTCCAAAAACCAAAGCCGCAGCTAGAATCCCAAACATGCCACTTATACCCTGGAAATTATGCGCGGCTGCAAAAAATATAGCTGTGCTTACTACTATAATTACTTCTTTGTATTTAAACGACGCTAAATATTTCTCTAATAAAGCAAAGAGAAAACCCCTATAAAATATTTCCTCTGCTATGGCGGCGCTAAGCATAGCTTTCCACCAATAGTTTATTACAAAGGATGTGTTACCCTTTAATGCCCCGTATGCTGAGTAATCTATAGGTTCATTAAGTACCCATTGAACAAAAGGGTTTAGTAAGTTGCTGATTCCCACTACAATGATGAGCGCTGTTATTACGCCCCACTTGAATGTCTCGTAAATGGATGGAGATTTAAGTCCCAAGCTCCAAACCGTTCTTTCTCTATAATATGTGAATGCTAATATTAGTACTGCAACAATGGGCACTTTCCAAGGAAATCCAATCCATGGATATAATGCGAGAAAGCTGAATGTACACAGTGCGAGTACATCAATTAATATATTAGATGTATTCTGAGATGGTTTTTGATGTTGTACTGTCATAAGCTAGAGTCGAAAATTTAAGATGACTCTTACTTTATGGGCAGTATGTGGTTACAGAGCTTTATTAGTTTTAAAAAATATTTACGAATCTAAACTTTCTAGGAAGTCTTCTGCTTTTTTGAGATGAGCATTCAAAGTCTCTTTACTCATTTTATCCAAATTACGGAGTAACATATTTAAGCGTGGATTGCCGTCAAAAAAATCTCGGTGAACATGCATAAACCGCCAAAATAGTCCATCCCAAACATCGTTCCAGTCGGCTTTACCATAATCACTCATTTTCTTAATGTAATTACTGCTGCTTATATAGGGTTTGGTTGCCATTAATCCGCCATCAGCAAACTGACTCATGCCATACACATTAGGAACCATCACCCAATCATAGGCATCAATGTACATTTCCATAAACCACTTATATACTTCATCGGGATCGAATTCACAGAGTAGCATAAAGTTGCCGAGCACCATCAATCGTTCAATGTGATGGTTGTATCCCGTTTTCAATACTTTTTGAATAGCATCATCGATGGGTGGGATTCCGGTGCTTCCATCGTAGAAAGAGGCAGGTATAGATCGCTTAATATTCCAATAATTAGTAGTTCGCTGTTGAATACCCTTCTTTTCATAAAGACCTCGAATAAATTCACGCCAGCCAATTATTTGTCGAATAAATCCTTCCAACGAATTGATACGAATATCATGCTGCTCGGCATAATCTAAGGCTTCTTGAATAACGAATTGAGGATTAAGTAATCCTACATTCATCAAAGGGCTTAGTACACTATGGTTTAGTATTCTTTTGTTAGAAAGGATGGCATCTTCGTAAGGACCAAATTCATCAAAACGGGTTTTAAAAAATTGTTGAAGCCATTCTTTAGAACTTTCAAAGTCAATCGGATAGAGCTGTATTTCAGCTAATTCCCCATAGTTATCCTCGAAGTGTCCCTCAACATACGTTCTGGCCTCTTTATATAATGAGCTCTCATTTGGAAACTCAACCTCTGGCGGCTGTTTATCCTTGGGATATTTTTTTCGATTGTCTTCATCAAAGCTCCATTGTCCTCCCATGGGAGAGTCTTCACCTTCTAATAAAATGCCCTTTTTCTTACGTTCATCTTTATAGAAAGAGGCATGGAAAAACTTCTTGTTCTTACCTCCGAACCAGTCTTTTAAATCTTCTCGGCTATTAAGGAATAACGGGTTTTCTGATTCTTTTAATTCAATATCAAACTCCTTAGCCGTTTCTTTGATCCGCTTCGATAAATAGAAGTCAGTAGGGTCTATATAGTGTATAGCTTCAATACCCCGCTCTTTCGCTAGATGCTTGATCAGTTTTCTTATATCGGATAACTCATCGGTGGCTTCTATATAGTGCGTTTCTTTTCCCTGATCCGCTAAGTATGATTTATAGAACTTCATGGAAGCCCTATGGAAGGCAATTTTCTGTTTATGAAACTTATACTGATTAAAAAAGAGGTCCTCTTCAATAAGAAAGAAGGAGGCATCTACTTCAAATAATGGAGATTCTTCAAAAAGCTGATGGGGGAATATTAGTACAATGGTGGTCATGAAGTAGCTTTTGTTAAGGCCTTTTGTTTATTTCGGCGACATCGTTCGCTGCAATACTTCACATCATCCCACACTCGTTCCCATTTTTTGCGCCAAGTAAATGGGCGACTACAAATCGGACATATTTTCTGCGGGAGATGTTCTTTTTTCAAAGCCTATGCCTCCAATTGTTTAAGCTCTTTTTTAGCCAAATTCCAAAACTTGAAAAATGAAGGATAGTACCCTTTTACATCAAACATCCAATCACGAGTATCTTCATGACCTTCAAAGTGAGAATTGGTGGGGTGTTCTTTGTAGTAAATTTCATTGGGTGAATAGCTAGCTATGAAATCATCAAACTCACCTACAAAAACCTGAAGTCCGGGGATATTTTCACCTAGCTTTAAAGTAAAATCAATGCATGATTTCGACACTGGGAACTGTTTAAATAAGGACGGTTCTAAGATTAATATTCGATTAGCATCGGCATTTTCTCGCCACTTTGGATCCAAGTTATAATAGGTATATAGCAGTGTGGGAACTTCAGTTTTAAGTGCTAATGTATCGCTAGTAGGTAAGGGCGTTTCTTTATGAAACGAGACAGTAGAAATTAGGCGTTCAGGAATGTCGAAGTCATTAAATGCTTCATAGGGCACATCTAAAAAAGTGCCTGATTGCTGCGTATTGCAATATTTGTTAATGTTCTCTTGGTTAGCGAAATACTTCTTATTGCTGTTAGACCCAGCAACCCATTGCCAGCTCAATGAATTACTTGCTAAATCACCGTCCAACAAATGATAGTACAACCATTGTGAAGGCGCCCACCAATGAGCTTTGCCAATGTTGCAAGCAATGGAAGCTATATACATTCTTACATGATTGTGTAGATAGCCTGTTTGGTAGAATTCCTCAATGGCTGTATCAATAGCTTCGATTCCTGTATTGGCATTAATCAAAGCAGAGGGAACCTCATGATGCTGAACTTGAGGCTGAGGATGGCGCAGGTCTTCAAAGATTTTTTCGTCTTTTGATAACCAAATGAGTTGCCAGTAATCTCTCCAAGCAAGTTCCTGCAAAAACTTTTGGATCTCACTGGTTTGGAAGCCACGTTCTAGAGTGATTTCCATTACTTGTCGTGTAGAAATAACTCCTCTGGAAATATAGGGGGACAGGTAGCTAACGTCCCCATCTATATAGTTTCTAGTTTTGCCGTAGCTAATAGGGTCTACGGTTTCAATTCGTTTAACAATATCAGTGTATGTAGTCGGAAACATGACATCACAACACCAATCAAAACGAGTTCAGTTCCGGGCTATTTGCTTAATCGTGCAGAAGCTTGTCGGAATACATAAAACATTTCAGATGCAATTTGAAGCGATCGCGCATCATACATGGTCGCCTCAAGCTTTGTGCCATCGTATTCCTTTGGGTCGTCGTAACGAATAGGTAAACGAACATCGGCCCCTGGAATAAATGGACAGTTTTCATCTGCGTGTGAGCATGTCATTACTGCAGCAAATCCTTTCGAAGGATTATCAGTATCGTCATATAGCTTTGAGAAGGCCTGAATAGTAGGACATTCTTCACCGAAAGAGATTTCATATCGTGGATTTTCTGATCCAGATTGTGAAATACTAAATCCTGCACGTTCTAAACTAGCAACGGCTCGGTCGTTGAATGCAGTAACTTCTACACCGCCAGAATAGCAATACGCTGGTACCTGAAAGTAATAGGAAGCTACCTGAGCCCATACTTGCGATAATTGAGATCGTCTCGAATTATGAGTACAAATAAAGTTAATATGTACTTCATCTTGAGCTCCAACTTTATCTACCACATACTGAACTAAATTGTCTAGAGCCGCCACTCGCTCTTCTAATAGAGCCTCTGACGTCGCTAGTTTAATCCAGGCTTTAACTTCCTTATTTATAGCGTCTACGTATTTTTTCATCCTAGCAACAACCTGAACCTGGAGCACATGCTGAGGCTGACGGAGATCCTAAATCTTGTAATTGTAACTTCGGCTTTGATTCAGGAATACCACAATTGTCCTTAGCTAAACAATCGGTATGCTTGTTCGTTAATTGGAAGTTCTTTCCATCAAATTCTAAACCATATTTGCCAATCGTATCGCCCTGGTACTCAACTTCAATATCCAAATCTTCTAAACCAAGAGTCTTTTCAGACAACTCGATAATATGCAATAACTTCTCTGGGTGAATACGGTGATCATAATCATCTGCGCTCCATAGTTGGAAGTTCACCACTTTTTCAGTTCTGATAGTTCCACCACAATCGATGAAATGCTTGGTTACCATTCCTACTTCAGTAACATGAAAGTGTCGAGGAACTAATTCACCATTAGGTAACTCAAAGGCAAATTCTTCCAGTTCGATGAGTGCTAGTTTTACTTCAGATAGTTTCATAATTGTTTGTTTTATCGCAATAATGCGATGATTTAAAATAAAATTTTTTAACAGCAGGATTTACTTTCAGGAGACTCAAATTTCCCAAATAACTCATTAAAAGAGTCGCTCACTTCTTTCCAAACAACAGGGTTGATACAATAACTAACAGATACACCCTCGATAGTTCCTTGTATTAAACCAATATCTTTAAGAGCTCTTAAATGCTGACTGATAGTAGCTTGTGCTAAGCCAAGTTCTTGAACCAAATCGCCATTTATACAAGCATTGGCATTCAATAAGTAATGAATGATAGCAATGCGAGCCGGATGTGAAAACGCTTTGGCTATTAAAGCCAATCGGTTTTGTTCTTCCGTAAATAAATCAGTTTTGGTAACGCCCATGATCGAATTTTTAATTCATCGTAATATTACAATGATAAGAATTGATAAGCAACAGCTAAAAAAATAAAATGAGCAAGCGGGGTTCACTTGCTCATTCTTAAAAGTAATATGGTGGCTTATATTTTTTTGAAAGCACTAATCGCATTATGGCCACCAAAACCAAAGGTATTGCTGATGGCAACATTCACAGGTTGCTTACGGGCTTCACCAGTAACGATATCTAATCCTTTTGGGATATTCTCATCGATATCAGTGGTGTTGATGGTAGGAGGAATAATGCCTTCTTGAATCGCTTTGATCGACAGAATAGCTTCAACGGCACCTGCAGCACCTAATAAGTGTCCAGTCATGGATTTTGAAGCACTAATTCTAAGTTTCTCAGGCGAGTCGCCAAATACCTTAGTAATGGCATTGATTTCACTTAAATCGCCCACTGGTGTAGAGGTAGCATGTGTATTCACATAGTCTACATCACTCGGGTCGATACCTGCTTCTTGAAGGGCGAACTCCATTGCTTTTGCCGCACCAAGGCCTTCAGGATGGGTAGCCGAGATATGGTAAGCGTCAGAAGTCATCGCTGCACCTACAACCTCAGCATAAATTTTTGCACCACGCTTTTTTGCATGCTCGTATTCTTCTAAGATGAGAGCGCCTGATCCTTCCCCAATTACAAAACCATCACGATTTGAATCAAATGGACGAGAAGCTTCTTCTGGAGCATCGTTAAGTGTACTCATTGCACGCATGGCATTAAAACCAGCAATACAAGCACTAGTGATAGGTGCTTCTGAACCACCCGTAATGAATGCTTTTGCCTTACCCATTCGGATATAGTTAAAGGCATCCATTATCGCAGAGTTAGAAGTAGCACAGGCTGAAATAGCGGTATAGTTAATACCCATCAAACCAAATTTGATAGAAATCATACCGGAGGCCATATTACCAATCATCTTTGGTACAAAGAAAGGATTGAATCTTGGTACAGGTCCATTCAAGGCATAATTCTTTACTTCTTCTTCAAAAGTGTACATTCCACCTTGGCCTGAGCCCCAAATAACACCTATATCAAATGGCGACATAGAGCTGATATCAAGCCCACTATCATCAACGGCTTCACTTGCTGCATACAAAGCATACTGAGTGTAAGGGTCGGTTCTTTTAATCTCGTTGCGATCTAAATATTTCTTAGGGTCAAAGTCTTTTAACTCGCAGGCAAACTTAGTTTTGAAATGTTCGGGGTCAAATTTAGTGATTGGAACAGCTCCACTTTTACCAGCTACAGCGTTTTCCCAGAATTCATTTACCGAATTGCCTAATGGTGTTAAGGCTCCTAAACCAGTTACTACTACTCGTGTGTCTTTCATGATTTTGTTTTTGCGGGTGTTTTGATCAAGGTGTATTACTCCACACTCTTGATAATGTTTCTCCTAATGAACGTTAAAATAGATGCTTCTCTATTCATGCTTAAGTATTAATTACTTCAATAAATAGTAAATAATGAACAACTACCTATGGTTCCAAGCAACAATTTAACGGCTAAAAGATACTCACTAGTTGATTAGCCTACAATTTTTGTGAACGGCAGATACTCGAACTAGAGTGCTTTTTAAGATTTTGTTAAGCTTTGCCTATTAAGTCTTGTGCTATAATTGAAGATGATAATACCCCAGGTAAACCTGCACCGGGATGAGTACCAGCACCTACAAAATATAGCCCTTCCACATCTTCGGATTTATTATGAGGACGGAACCATGCTGATTGAGTAAGTATAGGTTCAACAGAAAAGGCAGATCCTTTAAAACTGTTTAACTCATTCTGAAAGTGAAGAGGATCGATGTAGTGCTCCGCTACAATATTTTCTTGAAGATCTGGTAGGTAGTTATCTTCTAAAAACTGCATAATTGCATCACGATATTTAGGAGCGAATTCTTCCCAGTCTGTCCCACTGTCTAAATGCGGAACGGGCGACAATACATAAAACCCTTCATGCCCTTCAGGAGCAATAGAAGAATCTGTAATGGTGGGCATGTGGAGGTATAAAGAGAAGTCGTCAGCTACGTGCTTCTTGTGGAAGATATCATCCAGCAACCCTTTGTATCGCTTACCCAGGATTATATTGTGATGAGCTAAGCCAGAATCTAAATATCGTTTTTTGGTACCGAAATAGATCACAAATAGCGACATACTGTATTTCGTGCGTTCAATCTTCTTATCGGTATATTTTTTACGATGAGTCGGATTGATCAAGTTTTTGTAGGTGAAGGCTACATCCGCATTCGAAACAACTAAATCAGCAGTTAGTACTTCTCCATCTTGAAGTCTGACTCCCGTTGCTTTTCCATTTTCAATCAGTATTTCATCTACTTCAGTGTTTAGCCTAAAGGTTCCACCTTGCTCAGTAATCAGTTTCTCAAAAGCTTCAACAATTGCACCGGTTCCACCAAGAGCGTAGTGAACCCCCCATTCTCTTTCCAGATAATGTATCATGGCATAGATTGAAGTTGTGTCGAACGGATTGCCACCTACAAGTAGTGGATGGAAGGAAAAACATTGTCTCAGAAAATCATCTTTGATGAATTGAGCAACATATTTATACACCGTTTTATAAGATTGTAGCTTGATAAGATCGGGTGCTACTTTCAGCATATCACTGAATTTCAAAAAGGGTTGATCGGCTAAGTCTACAAAGCCCTTGTCAAAAATCGCTTTGGTTGTGCCTAAGAACTTCTCGTAGCCATCAACATCTCCAGGGCTGCGTTTCTTGATTTCATTGATGGTGAATTCATGATCATTGTTGTAATCGAACTTATTGCCCTCATGATCAAAAATTCGATAGAATGGATCACATGGCACAAAGGTGACATAATCTTCTCTTTTTTTGCCAGCAGCTTCCCAAATATCATCAAACATGAATGGAGCTGTTATAACGGTAGGCCCGCCATCGAATTTAAACCCGTTTTTTTCGTAAACATAAGCTCGTCCACCTAACTTGTCTCTCTTTTCAAGAACGGTAACATTATGGCCCGCAGATAATAATCGAGATGCTGCACCAAGTCCGCCAAAACCGCTACCAATTACAATAATATTCTTTTTCATAGTGATGCTTAGGTTCAGAAATTTGTGTGATAACCTAAATTAATTCCGTATCAATCCCGAAAACTCAATCATTTTCTATTTGTTTCACAAATCCTTTCACACCCTTTCGTTGTAATTGCTTTAAATCCTTTTTTGCTTTTTCTGGGTCAGTATAAGTGCCATAATACACTCGGAAAATGGTAGCTCCATTCAGTGTAATTTGTTCAACACGGCTACCATTTACTTCGCTTGATCGCTTTTCAGCAGAGGCCAAATCATTGTATGAACCTAGCTGAACGGTATAGTGGGCCACTTTTAAGTCTCTAACTCGGGAGTTTTTTAAGTCACCCTTCACAAGGTAAAGTTTTACGTTCGCGGTACCCGGGCCAATCATGTCAATTTCGGTTGCGGCGCCCTTGGATAAATCAATAATTCGATCTTTGGCAAAGGGGCCTCGGTCGTTTATTCGAACTCGAACCGTTTTACCGTTATCAACATTTTCTACAATTACTTCTGTGTTGAATGGCAATGTTCGATGAGCCGCTGAGATGCCATTCATGTCAAAGGTCTCACCATTTGCAGTCAATCGCCCGTTGAAGTTTGGTCCATACCAGCTAGCAACTCCAGTTTCAATTAAACTGCCTTTCTTCGTGGGTAAATTAGTGGTGTCGGTATAGAAATCATCTTCGTCTACGGTTTCTGTTTTTTCAGAATCACTACTGGATCTTAAAACAACTCCACAGGCAGTAATTGTGGATAGTAATAGTAGTGCGAGCAGGAAGTAAAAAGTTCTTTGCATAAGATGATGTTTGATATTCCGAATAGATGAAATTAGATAAAAACCACCGAATCGGGTAGTGCATAAGTTGATTGATTGGATTAGAATGAACTCAAATAAACCAATCCTTATGACACGAAAGATACTTTATTTAACCATTGTTGGTACTGTGTTTTTAACAGGGGAGTTGATTGCCCAAGTTGGTGCAATTCTTCCAACTTCTGGTTTTGTAGGAAATAGTAAAATCTCACTCGTTTTTTCTGCGGGAGAAACAGTGGTAGGCGATTTTAGCGGCTCTTCGATGAGTTTAACAGGTACCCCCGTTGTTGATGTGACAGTGGTGCCCACTTCAACTACCGAAGAGTTAGGGCTTCCAAAATCTATTTCACTCAATCAAAACTATCCCAACCCATTTAACCCAGCTACTATCATTCCATTCGAACTCGATAAAAGTTCAGATGTGCAATTAGAAATCTTCAATACCATCGGTATGAAGGTGCTTACTCTAATAGATGGGAGACGAAACGCTGGTTACCATACCGTAAAATTTGATGCTCGCAATCTCGCGAGTGGCATGTATTTCTACCGTTTGATAGCAAATGGACGACTAATATCCACACGAAAAATGATGCTAATTAAATAAACCGCTACTATGAAACTTCTATTAAAAAAATTAACCATAAGCATCGCATTTGTTCTATTAGGTGCGATTTCTGTTTACGCTCAGGTGCCTCAGGGCTTCAACTTTCAAGCAGTAGCAAGAGATGCATCCGGGCAATTACTTGTTGAGCAAAATCTAGGTGTTAAAGTTAGCATCTTAAAAGGCTCAGAAACTGGCACGGTTGCCTATTCCGAAACCCACGCTGTAACCACAGACGCGATGGGTTTAATAAAGATTATAATCGGTGAAGGTACGGCTGAAGCAGATGCCTTTAACACCGTGAACTGGGGTAATGATAATTACTTCGTGAAACTAGCGGTGGATGTAACCGGAGGAACTGAATATGAAGACCTCGGCGTTACGCGACTTCTTTCTGTTCCTTATGCGTTGGTAGCTGAAAATGTATTAAACAGTACTGGTGGTTCCATGGGACTGAATATTGATATAGATACAGCCAACCCAGATACATCGTTTATTGTGAATTTAACTGGAAACGAAGGCCCTGAAGATGTGGCAAAAGCAATGCAAGTGTTTGGTAATTCTTCGGGTAAAAACAGGGTGTTTGTTGCTGAGGCAAAAGAACCTGAAACAAGTACGGCTTCACAATATGCTATAATTGGTGATGCAGGTGGCCCAGGAACAGGTTCTCATATTGGGGTACTTGCTTCGGCAGTTAATCACACAGCTACCGGTGGTACTCGCTACGGACTTTATGGACAAGCAAGTTCTAAAGCACAAACGAACCTGGGTGTATTCGGAATTGGATTAGGTGAAGGTTCTGGAGATATAGTATTGCCTGGTGAAGAGGTTCCAGGAGAAATACCAGGGAGTTATACTATTGGTGTAGAAGGATGGGCAAAGAATAACTTAAATGGAAATATTGGAGTACGTGGTTATACTTATGGTGCGAGTGGTGCACGTGTAAATATTGGTGTTGGCGCTGAAGCTGCAACAACGGCTAGTGGAACAAACATAGGTGTAGAAGCATTTTCTCGTGGTTCTTCAAGTGAAAACTGGGCATTTAATGGTATTGCCGATGGCTCATCGAAAAATAAGGGTATGATACTTCATGCACATGGCGGCACTTCGAATATCGGTATGGAAGTAAATGCTGATACAGCTGCTATTTTTAATGGGGATGTTCTGATAAACGGTAATTTCATTCACAATGGTTCTGCATCTGGAGGCGGTAGTTCTTCAGTCGATTCTCTAATTGTTGAAACGGATGCCATTGTTGGTAGAAGCTCCCGTCTATATTCAGGCTTTTTATCTCTTAAAGGAGAAAATGGGTCTTCTGCTTCATTATCGAGAACTGCATTACAGTTTGGTGGCACGGATACTCAAGGTTCTGGATTTGTTTACGATTGGATTCAAAGAGGAAGTATGCAAGTAGCCGATTCAGCTTATGTGAATGGCGGTCGCAGTTCTGGTATGGGTGGCGGATACTTTTACATGGATGTAAATGATAATGGGAATTTCTATGTGCCTCTCGACTTTGGAATTCAAAACGTTGCCGAAGGAGGCCGTTCATGGTTTGAAATGAGTTCTTATGCTCGCGAGCAAGCAGGCTTAGGTGCTCTATTCAGTATTAACATTAGTAACGACCCTGCTGGTACAGATCCAAATGGCGAATCCTCTCAAGTTACATTAAATGGTGATGTAAGTCCGAACTTCCAGTTTGGTGGACAATCATGGAATAATAACGATCTAGCCTTTATGAACATCTATGGTAGTACCGCAGATGGTAACGGATGGTATTATTCAAATATGGATCTGAGTGTTGGTGCAGATGGCACTCATGAGTGGGGAGGTATCTCCATTAAAAAGACGCATGTGGTTAATCAAACCGTTGAAGAGACAATCAATTTGGACGGCGCAAGTGGTAACATAAATATCTCGGGTACGCTTACTCAGTCTTCCGATGAGCGTCTTAAAAAAGACATCAAAACCATTGATGGAGCCCTAAATAAGACCTTAGATCTGCGTGGAGTTTCTTACACCTGGAAGGATGATGCCGAAAATGAAAACCCTCAAATTGGTGTGATTGCACAAGAGTTAGAGGAGATTTTCCCAGAACTAGTTCGTACTGATGAAAACGGTATGAAATCGGTAAACTATGCTCAAATGACGGCAATCCTCATTGAAGCTGTAAAAGAACTGAATACACTGGTTGAAGATTTGAAATCTGAAAACAAAGTACTTACAGCAAAAGTTGAGAAACAAGATCAGCTAGAGCAAAGAATAGCTCAAATAGAGAAAATTCTTAGTGGCTCAACAGTAAGCAAAACACAAAAGAACATTATATCTGATAAGTAGAAACAAAGAGGTTCTTATTGAAAAAGCTAAACTGTAGAGGGAAATGGTTTAGCTGAAATAAAAGATTAATCTGATATAGCCTAAAATTGAATCGGCTTAATCTTAAAATGAGTACCTTAGTCTTTGTTAGATTTAATATCGAACCTCGTTTCATAGTAGAGACGAGGTTTTTTTTGGAACGCACGTTATACCCTCGAGTATGAGTGGGTATCGATTTACCATTCAATAATTTTTTGCAGTGACTTTAATTATCATAGCTATTACAGCCATCATTTCTCTCCTTGGACTATTCTATAATCCTAAAATCATCGATGTATGTATCATGATTCCCTATAGAACAGTTCGGCAGAAAAGTTGGTATGAAATGATTACCTCAGGCTTCGTTCACGCAAACATTACTCATCTCTTATTCAATATGATTACCCTGTTCTTTTTTGGGCCGATTTTGGAGCAGGTTATAGGTCCCGTTTCTTTTCTCACTTTATATTTTAGTGGTCTGATATTTTCGAGTTTACCGTCAATTTATCGCCATAAGGATAATCAGCAATATGCCACATTAGGAGCTTCAGGCGCTGTAGAAGCTGTATTGTTCGGTTTTATTGTACTCTTCCCGTTTGAAAGCTTGTACCTATTTTTGATTCCTATACCTATCCCTGCAATACTTTTTGGAGTACTCTTTATTGGCTATAGCATTTACGCTAGTAAGCAAGAGGGAAAGATTAACCATGAAGCCCACATAGCCGGAGCGCTCTGGGGCATCATTTATATGTTACTTTTTGTACCGAATACCGTTGATCATGTGTTAACACTACTCGGTATAATCTAACTAAGAGTTCTTTGCCTTAAAGCTTTCCATAAAGGTGGTGAGCGCCTGTACACTTTCTAAAGTGCAGGCATTGTAGATGCTTGCACGAATTCCACCAACACTTCTATGTCCTTTAAGCGCAACGAGATCAGCTTGTTCTGCTTCTGCTAAAAACTGAGCTTCCAATTCCTCTGATGGGAGTCGGAATGTAACATTCATTTTAGATCGCGATGCAACTTCAGCTGTGCCACGATAGAAATCATCCGCATCTATGGTTGAGTAAAGCAACTCTGCTTTTTGGGTATTCAATTTCTCGAAATAGCTAAGCCCTCCTTTTTCTTCAACCCACTTCAATACCAAATTAACAAGATATATTGTAAAGGTAGGAGGAGTGTGAAATAGCTTTTCAGTATGTGTGCGATAATCTAGGATAGTTGGAATGTCACTCTTGTTTTGCTTGGCCAAGAATTCCTTTCTAATAATTACTACAGCAACTCCTGAGGGTCCTAAGTTTTTTTGAGCGCCTGCATAAATAAGTCCGTACTTATTTATATCAATGGGTCGAGATAAGAAATCAGAGCTAGCATCACACACTAAAGGTACTCCATTTGTATTGGGTTCAGTTGCAAACTGAGTTCCAAAAATGGTGTTGTTAGAAGTGAAATGAACAAACTTAGCATCCTCACTTAAAGATAGTTCCGAATCAGTGGGCACTCGATTGAAGTTGCTCCCTTTGCTGCTGAACGCCTCATTTATTTTGCCAAATCGTTGCGCTTCTTTAATCGCCTTCGTCGACCATGCCCCCGTGTTTATATAATCGGCAATCTCATTAGGGCTTAAAAAATTCATAGCCACTTGCATAAACTGTAGGCTGGCACCGCCCTGTAGAAATACTACATGAAAGTCGTCGCCAAGTCCTAGTATTCGTTTTAATCGATCTTGAGCTTGTTCATTAACTTCAGTGTAATATTTACCCCGATGGCTCATTTCCATGATGGATGTCCCTGAACCTTGGTAGTCTAGTAACTCAGTTTGAGCTTGTTTTAATACTTCGGTGGGTAATGCTGCTGGTCCGGCGCTAAAGTTATGAACACGTTTCATATAGGTAGTTTTGCGAGTGAATTAAATGGATTGGAATTAAAAAGTATGCACTAAAAATCCAGATCGAAGCTTGGGTTCAAACCAAGTCGACTTTGGGGGCATAAGTAAGCCCGCATCGGATACATCGATGAGTTCCTGAATATTCGTCGGATACATGCTTATAGCCATGTCTGCTTTGCCCGATTGAACAAGCATCTCTAGTTCTTCAGTACCACGAATTCCGCCAACAAAGAATAAATTTTTATCGGTTCGTTGATCTGAAATTCCGAGTAATGGCTCTAATAAAAACTCTTGAAGTCGTGCTACATCTAAAGTAGAGGCAACATCGGTTTTGGTGCTTTCAGGAAGCTGGATTTGGTACCAACTGTCTTCCAAGTAAACACAGATCTCACCTTTTTTAGTAGGCTCGGCATTATCAGTAGGTGTTAATTCGAATGATTTACTAAGCTTCTCTTTGAATGAAGGAGGTATAGAATAAACGATCCTATTATAAGACAGTATTTCCATCTGCTGCATGGGTATGACTACCGCAGGGAAATAATTATAAGCTTCATCGCCTGAATGCTTCGGATTTTGCTGAGCCATAAGTGCTGCTGCTCTTGAGGCACTTGCACAACGATGATGCCCATCAGCAATGTAAAGGTTTGGGATTTGATCGAAGGCATTAATAAAAGGCTCAGTATTATCTACTCGCCAAATGTAGTGCTCTACATCACCTGCTATTACATCATATAAAGGTGTACTTGATGTTTCAGCTTCCATAAGCTCTGCGATGCTCTGTGTATCATCAAATGTGATCATAACAGGTTCTGCGTGAGCTTGCTGCGTTATGATATGCTTAGTGCGATCGTCTTCTTTATCTGGTCGCGTTAACTCGTGCTTTAATATTACTTCATCATTGTAGTCTTGAACACTCACGCATCCAAAAATGCCTGACTGCGAACGGCCTTTCCACACTAATTTGTAAACATATAGGGCTTCGGCTGCTTCCTGCTCAAATACATCAGACTGTAAGAGCGCTTCTAAATTCTTCTTGCCCATTTCATATACGGCAGAGTCGTGGATGTAAGTATCCTCTGGAAGGTCAATCTCTGGACGTATTACATGTAGAAAGCTATGAGGGAGTCCTTGAGCCATTTCACGGGCTTCATCGGTATTAATTACATCATAAGGAACACTTATAACTTGTGATGCTTTTTCAGCTTTAGGTCGCCAAGCTTTGAAAGGCTTAATTGTTGCCATCGTAGAAAAAAGTTTTAAAATTTATACTCATCGAAAGTATATAAAAATGGGCGTTATTTACATAAAAACCCGTTAAATTTGGGCCAAATTAAATCGGAGAAATTCACACATGAATATTGATAGTTTAAACCCAGAACAACAAGATCAAATCCTACTCATGATGTTGATTCAACAACATCAACAAATAGCGATGATGGGAATGGGGAAACTTAAGAGCCCAGCTACCGACGCTATTGAGAGAGATCTAGCGCAAGCAAAGTATGCCATCGATACATTAAACATGATCGAGAAGTATACTAAAGGAAATTTACCAGATGAGCTAAGAACGTATTTAGATCAAACGCTTACTAATCTTCGATTAAATTACGCTGACGAAGCAAAGAAGGATGAGTCGAATAAAGAGGAAAACTCTGAAGAGAATTAAAGAAATACAGGCTGGGGGTGGGGTTGTATTTAAATATATAGATACACCCACTCCTTATGTTCTGCTCATTAAACGAAATGGGATATGGGATATCCCGAAAGGCAAACTCGAGAAAGGAGAAGACCTCGAGGAATGTGCCATCCGTGAAGTAGCGGAAGAAGTAAATGCTGATCTTCCTCAATCACTTGCCCACCTGATTAATACCCAGCATACCTACCGTGAAAAAGGACGCGAAATCCTGAAAACAACGTATTGGTATGTGATGAGGTTCAACTCTGAACAACACTTTACTCCACAACAAGAAGAAGGAATTGAAGAAGTAGCTTGGACTTCTTTAGATAAAGCGAAAGCAATGGTAGGGTACCAAAATCTGAAAGAGGTATTGGTAGCTTTCGAAGACTGGTTGGAACAAAACCCAAACTTATAGGCATAAAAAAAGGCATGTGTAAAAACACACGCCTTTAAAATTGTATTGTACAGAAATTAGTTTGTGAGCTTAAATAAGATCGGTAAACTCATCTGTACCTGAACTGGACGTCCACGCTGACTTCCAGGCTTGAACTTAGATTGCTTTACAACTCTAAGTGCCTCTTCGTCGCAACCGCCGCCAATACCACGTACTACACGAGGATTAACAACTTCACCTTTTTCGTTCACTACGAACTGTACTGTAACACGGCCTTCAATACCAGCACGAATTGCAGCAGGTGGATATTTCACACGACCTTGAAGTTTCGCCATGCCGCCAATTAGTTCAGGCATGTTCTCCACAATGATAAATACTTCTTCCTCTTCTTCTTCAGCAGGAGGTGGAGGTGGTGGTAAATCAAGTGGTCCATCAACATCAAATTCTGCGATATCGATGATCTCATCTTCAATTACCTCATCATTGGGAACTTCAACCGGGACCGGTGGACGAGGTGGTGGTGGTGGAGTTTCAACTTGTTTTGTTTGAATCGCTTCCTCCATTACCACTTCTTCCTGCTCTTCAATGGGTGGTGGCTCAGGTGGAGGACTGTAAAGATTGATTTTTACAGCAGCAATCATAAAACCTAAAGCGATAATCATACCTACTTCGAGGTAGACATTGTATGACCGCTTTAGGTCTACTTTAGCGTCTTTTCTTCTGTTAATCATTGTATAATAATTTCTGTCAAACTTGAATCTGAAAGTAACTGATAATTCACTTCGGCTGCAAGTGATTTTTCAGGAATTTTAGTTAAAAAACGTATCTATGCTTTAAATATTTTGCCTAAGAATAGTAAATCTATCATTCTAGTGTAAATTTTACGGCTTGAGTCATTTTAACTTTTACAAATTTTCCATTCTGGATGCCCGGCTTAAAACGAATTAATTGAAGTACACGAAGTACTTCTTCATCTAAACCATGTCCTAGTCCTCTAATAATTTGAGGCTTTGTAACCCTCCCTTCTTCATCAACAATGAACTGAACTATAACTCTTCCTTCAATTCCAGCTCTTTGTGCTTGTTTAGGGTATTTAATCTTAGAATAAAGCTCTTGCTGCCCACCTTTTATCTCAGGCATAATGGGTAAGAACAAGACAAAATCATCTTCTTCTACTTCTTCATCAGGGGGAAGCATTGGTAAAGCAGATGGGTCATCAAAATCTGGAAATTCTAAAATCGGATCTTCGATGATTTCGTCAGTGGGTGCTTCAACGAAAAGCATCGGCTTTAAAGGTTTCACTTGATTTTTCTGAACTGTAATAGGGACATCAATTACTATTGCATCGTCTGGAGTGGTAGCTTTTAAATCAGTATTGGGTGCATTCGATGGGAGTTCAATTTTAAAAGCAGCGATACAGATGAGCAGCGAGCAAATAATGCCGAACTCTTTTAGTATAAAATGATATCGATGTAAATCGCGGGAAGGTAGCTTGGGTTTCATAGCATTGAATTGATTATGAGTTACTTACAATTAACTCAGATCAACTCATCACGCCTATCACATATTAATGTGGTGCCTAATCTTCATCAAAAAAGGATTTAAAAACGAAGTGAAGAGCAATAATTGCGAATGCCGATCCTAGCATATCGGCAACAAAATCCATGAGTTCCGGGCTTCGATTGGTGGGCACTAGAAATTGAAGTACTTCTATCAATAAACCATAAAAAGAGCCTAATACGAATACTACACGTAGGTTAGGTCTCCGATTTTTCTTTAGTGCCCGTACAACGCCAAAGAGAAAAGTCCATGCCCCAAACATAAGGAAGTGCCCCAATTTATCGTACTTCCACAAATTGAGTTTGAATGTGCTCGCTGTTGGATATAAGGTCCCAAATAAGATGACTACTGTTACTAAGACAAATAGTATAGCGGGTAAGCTTTTATATTTCGAAAAGAGATTCTTGATGATATTAATTAAATAAGGTGCTCGGGGTCAATTTGATTTGGGGATGTATATTCAAGTGCTTCTTCCGACTTATATTTTCCGTCTAATAGTGCAAGAAAACAAGCCATATCTGGGTGGTTCGTTTTTAGAAAATAAGCACTCACTTTGCCGCCTAATACATCTCCAAAACCCGCTCTAGAAAAAATGCGTGTTTCATACGCTGTTAAATATGCATCGCCATCAGATGTTCCCACTATACCCGGATAACCTTTAGATAGTATGGTCAATTGTTCAGATTTGGCTTTACTAGAAACCTGAATTAGGCGGTCAAAGTCATTTGAAATATCAGCGGCTAGTAAGGTAGATAATTCGCCGGGATGGGGAGTTAATATCCAATTACCATTCGTAGGCTTTGGCCATTCATCCATTTTACTCAACGCAAAAAGTGCATCCGCATCAAGTACTACATTGCATGTTAATTGTGCGAGCACACCTTGTATGAATGCAATGGTAGATTCAGATCTTCCCAAGCCTGGACCTATAAGTACCGTTCCTTCTTTTTCTTTAATAAGGTCGAGTACCGATTGCACGTGAGCTTCAGTAAAGCTTTTGTCAGAAGTTTGACCAATAGGCTTTTTTATAATCTTGATGAGGTTCTTTTCATATATATCCAACAATCCGTGTGGTGTTATGAGAACAACTCCGCCTAATCCCGCTTCCCACGCACTTCGGCATGCTAATATAGCCGCTCCCGTTAATCCTTCACTTCCGGCAATTACATATAATAAGCCATCAGCATATTTATGATTACGAAGCGCACTATTTTCGTGATGTTCAAGAACCCAGTCTTCGTCAATTAATGCGGCAGCTTTTTCTCTATAGGTGTTCGGGATTGGTAAATCACATAGAATGACTTTCCCACTATATTCAATGCCATCATTTAAATAAAAACCTGCTTTTTGAGCCCCAAAAGTAAGGGTGTAATCGGTTTTGATAGAGCTGCCTAATATTTGTCCACGACTTGAATCTAATCCCGATGGAACATCTAAGGCATAAACTTCAGCAGTTGAGTTATTGATTTGCTGAATTACTTCTTTGTATGGCGAACGCACCTCATTTTTTAACCCAGTCCCCAACATTGCATCTATAATGATATCGTAGTTGTCGAGATCAGGTAATTCAGCTAGTAAAGTGAGTTTATCGGCTTTTAACTTTTGTACTAACTCGAAATTCTTTTGGGTATCTGTAGATAGTTTTTCTGTGCCGTCACAAAAATAAAGATGTACAGTGTAGTTTTTTTGTAGTAGAAGTCGAGCTACAACAAGCCCATCACCTGCATTATTGCCCTTACCACATACTATTAATACAGAATCGTTGGGTGTGCTTCGGCTTTGAATGAAATCGGCAGCACGTGTACCAGCCAGTTCCATCAAGGTGAAACTAGGGATGCCAAATTCCTCAATAGTACGCGAATCCATATTTCTGCATTGTTCTGCAGAGCAAAGGTGGTAGCTATGAGGAACTTGGAGTTCCATACATTAGTAGGCTTTTGCGAATAATACTTTCTGCTTCGACGGCTTTCCTGTTACCATACATGTGCCCTCGCCTTCAATTCCTTTAAGAGGAATACAACGAATGGTAGCCTTGGTCTCATTCTTTATAAGTTCCTCAGTTTCAGCAGTACCATCCCAGTGTGCATAAATGAACCCACCTTTTTCTTCGAGTACTTTCTTGAACTCATCATACGAATCCACTTCATGAGTCATTTCATCACGGCGTTTTTTTGCAGTAGTGAATAAGTCTTCTTGTATGGTATCTAGTAGACCTTTTACAAGCTCTCCGATTCCGTCTCTTGGCTCAAAACTCTTAGAAAGAGTGTCACGACGGGCAAGTTCTACATTCCCTTTTTCTACGTCTCTTGGTCCAATCGCAATTCGTACTGGAATACCTTGAGCTTCATGTTCTGCAAACTTATAACCTGGCTTATAATTATCGCGATCATCCAGTTTCACACGAATGCCTAAGGCTTTCAATTCATCAAATATCTTATCACCATACTCAATTACTTCAGCGCGTTGTTCGTCGCTACGGTAAATAGGAACAATCACTACTTGAGTTGGAGCCAGTTTTGGAGGTAATACAAGTCCTTGATCGTCGGAGTGAGTCATAATCAAACCACCAATCAATCGAGTTGAAACTCCCCAACTTGTAGCCCAAACTAATTTATGGTCTCCATCTTTATCTTGGAACTTCACATCAAATGCTTTGGCAAAATTTTGTCCTAAGAAATGGGAAGTTCCTGCTTGTAGTGCTTTTCCATCTTGCATTAAGGCTTCAATACAATAGGTTTCTTCAGCCCCTGCAAAACGCTCACTTTCTGTTTTAACTCCAGTGATTACAGGCATCGCCATGAATTCTTCAGCAAAAGTTCGGTAAACTTCTAACATCTGCAAGGTTTCATCTATGGCTTCTTGCTTTGTTGCATGAGCAGTATGCCCCTCTTGCCATAAGAACTCCATGGTTCTTAAAAAGAGTCGAGTTCTCATTTCCCAACGAACTACATTGGCCCATTGGTTCACTAAAATAGGTAAATCACGGTACGACTGAATCCAATTGCGGTATGTATCCCAGATAATTGTTTCTGAAGTTGGGCGAACGATTAATTCTTCGTCTAATTTTGAATCGGGATCTACTTCAACACCATTGTCTACACTCTTAAGTCTACTGTGCGTGATAACAGCACATTCTTTTGCGAATCCTTCTACGTGCTGTGCTTCTTTAGATAAAAATGACTTCGGTATAAAAAGAGGGAAGTACGCGTTTTGATGCCCAGTGTCTTTAAACATTTGGTCAAGGCCTTGCTGCATATTCTCCCAAATTCCCATGCCTGTAGGGCGTATAACCATACATCCACGAACAGGAGAGTGTTCAGCGAGTTTAGCCTCTTTAATTACATCGAGGTACCATTGTGAATAATCTTGTTCTCTTTTTGTGATCTTCTGAGCCATCTTTGTCTTTGTCCGATTTTTAGGAAAAATCAAAGGTAACAAACTTGAGGATGAGAATTGAGAGAATTAGCAGAAAAAAAGGTTTACGGTTAATAATTAAAACCCGTATATTTGCCGTCCTTTCACAATGGCGTGGTAGCTCAGATGGTTAGAGCGCACGACTCATAATCGTGAGGTCGACGGTTCAATTCCGTCCCACGCTACAGAAACTAGCTCGGTTCAGCAATGAATCGAGCTTTTTTTATTTTAAGGGGTGCAACTATAGTAAAACAACATGTTTGGTTAGTAATCATCACAAGGCCATAGATAAGTAATCACTGAATTGTGACTATCTAAGAAATAACATTCTTCATAAAAGTATTTATCTGGCTTTTGGTTTGGATCCCATTGAGTAGCCAAACACACTTGACGTCCTTCCTTTTTAATCCCTTTTTTAAAATAATGGTTCGCTATACTGTTATTTGGAAGTGCTTCCCCTTTTACAAAATGTCTGATATAAAAATCATCAGAACGAGAATACCAATCAATCTTGTCATTTGTGCTGACTAATATACAAAGTGGAAAGTGGCCATATTTAGTATATTGAATACTAGATGATGTAATGCTTGACCCCAATTCATTTGCTATGTTAATGATATCATTTGCTGAAAAAGATTTCGAGTTAGAAATGTTAATTATTAACGCTTTAGGCATGAGTAATTCTGCAGCAAATTCATTGGCCTCAAACTCATATTTATTGTTACTACTCCAAGTATTTAGATCATTATCATTACATAAAAAATTCATTTTCCTAAAGTGCATCAATTGATGACCTAGCTCATGTGCAAGCACAAACTTTTTTTTGGGGTGATAGGATATATCAGAGTTAATAGTAATAATAGAGGTTTCACAGTTTTTGCTAAATAATATTCTTCCTTGTGCACCACTAATTTTATCTTCTTTGACAAAAGCCTTTTTCGAATAGCATATGGCTTCTATAGTAGAATAATCAATCCTGCCTTTTTGGTAGAATTCTTTTCTAATTAACTCTGCAATTCTTAGACCTCTACCCAAAATTCTAATCTTCTAGTTCTTCAATTAATCTTAAAAGCTGTTCATCCTCGAGCATGCTAAGCATATCATGATCATTTACTTTTTCTAGCTTAGAGAATTGATATGCAAATTGTCTCGACATTTTCGAACTTAAAAGTGCTGTCAAGTCAGGTGTTTCTTTTTTTGCTAATAAGTCTTTGGCCTTCTGAAAGAGCTCTTTACTTTTTTGGGCTTTATTGAGTTTAGACTTAGCATTAATTTTGTCAAAGATATTTGATGCAGTAATATCCAGTTTTTCTAAATCATGACCTTTATTTTTTAGATATTGGTCTCTGCTTTCTTTGCTTTCAAAATCACCTATCCATTTTAATATTCTTCCTAACTCATTCATATTTTCTCCTTACCTAGTTTATTCAAAACTTGAATAGTGATATTTCGAATTTTATCCCTAGCATAATATACTTTACGAGTACTTTCGTAATCCATAAGTTCAGCTATTTCTTCAATTGAATATTCATCTACCAAGTAAAGTAAAATTTCTGCGAGTTCTTCATTTTCTTCAATTAGTGTATTTAAAAGTTGCTCCTGAATTATGGCTGTGTCAAATTGTTCTGTTATCGTGTTATCCTTTCCTAAACTGTCAAAAAAGTCATAATCAAGCTTTAAAGTATTATCGGCAGTAGTCTGAAATCTCTTACTTACTAGGTGATTACTAATTTCACTTGAAATACAACCTTTAAAAAACCTCACAATATCTGGGTTTTTTGAAGGATTCCATTTTCGGTGATCATCACTATCAACATCGAGAACTTTCATAATAACTGAGCTGGCGAAATCATGGGCGTTTATTCCTTGAGTATCATACCAAACTCCATAGATACTTAATAAGTAATCAGCATAAGCAACCAAATCCCTATAAATTTCGATCAGATTTTCTTTAGTAATACCGTCTAATATGGTATCGCCTTTATCAGTCATATTTAATCATACTATTTTTTATAGCTAGTCAGATAAAAAAAATTCAAAATTAATTGTAAAAACATGCGAGTCGCTAGCTACATATGTGAGAACAATAAACAAAATAAAGTTAAGAGGAAATAAATATGATTATTAAGCAAACAAGAATCAGAAGGTTAGGCTCACGTATAGACCATATTAAAGATGGTGAAGAATTTTACATTTCTATTTCTGATTTAAGTAACTATTCAGAGCAGTTAATTAGAATTGGTTTTACAATAGATCTAGAAGTTGGAGAGAGAATACTTCCGAAGAGTATTGGACCTATCTCAGAGTTTAATGCTAATGGAAAATTTAAGAAACTTAAAGATGAACCAATGGAAACAGTATATAGACAAGTATTGTGGAAATGGGAAGACTGGGCAGGGCATGAGCATTCTAAGATAGTAGACGTTCCATATCAAAGGTATCCGAGAGAATATATTGAGCCACCAAGTGAAGAGCTCACGATTATTGACGCTAATGGAAGTAAGGCGTTAGTTTCAAAAGTACTAATAAGAGGTAAAGAACCAGAGAATGTAAAGCACCTTATAAACTTATTTCTAGAGATATTTGGAACTTGTACAATATTGAACTCTGACCTTGAAGGCTTTATTGTGCCAAAAATAAAGAGATTAAATTGGCAAATTTTGCCACCTGGTGAGTATCCTTGGGAAGATGTTGAAGAGCTTGTAAAAGAAAGCATACAAAAAGCTCCAGAAGGTAATAGGGAAGTAATAACGGATCGAGTAAGAACAATCACTAATCATACACCAAACTACATTGCAATAGGAAATGGTGGATTCGAAGGTTATGTGGTGTATGGGTTTCCTAAAAGAAATACTTACATACTTGAGAGTACTAATTATGGAAATGCAACATATGTATTTGATGACAAATGGAAGGAGTATTCTCAATTATCAAAAAAGGAAATACTAAATAGTGACCTTCAAACGCAAAGGATAATTCATAGAGAAGGTTGGCATCACAACATTGATAAACTTTTTAAATAATAGGAGAATCAAAATGTCTCAAAATGACAGATCAGTTTATAAAAGAAAGAAAGACGGTTTATGGGCAAATAAGAAAGATAATGCTTCTAAACCTGCTTCACTGCACAAAACGCAAAAAGAAGCAGAAAATGAAGCGCGTACAAATCTTAAGAATCAAGGTGGGGGAGAGCTAAAAACCATGGGTAGGAATGGTAGAATTCGTAGCAAAGATACCATTGGTAAAAAAGATCCCTTTCCTCCTAGAGACAAAGAAAATTAAATTGTGAAAAGGGACTGGTAAAAAACGAGTCCCTATCATTTAAATCTTCAAAACCAATTAAAGCTAGAAAAACAGCTCCAAAACTTACTAAAATACCCCAATAACCATTTTTCTCATCTTTTTCTTCCATAAAAAAGAGATTATAAATGTCTTCTTTATTCAATTCATGTGCATGACGAGTGTGAGAAGTAAGGCCACGGAAATCTCGAAAACTTTTGTCCAAAAGAGTAGTGTGGCACTTAATTACTTCCCGGTACTAAACTACTTACCTAATCCACTAACTATTGAATGGCGACTTCTTTAGAAAGGCTAAAACTCTCTCCTTCAAGTCGATATTCGTAGCTTCCTTTTTCAAGAGAGGAGGTGTCAAAATAGATGAAATGATTTCCTCTTTTTCGATCTTCGTTGATAAGCGTTACTACTTTTTCCCCAGCATCATTATACAGGGTAAGTGTAATATGTAAAGGCTTGTCTAGATAAAATGGGATGCGTTTTGTTTGAGCGAAAGGATTTTCCTGAGTGTCTTCCAATTTCTTAAGAGACTCCACCTGCTGCCACTCGCCCAGTTCGGCTACCGCGACTTCCTGATTATCTATCATATTAGATATCAGTATCATCACGACACATACGCAAAGAGTTAACCCGAATTTTACCATGTTGGAAATGCATTAATTGCTGAACGTAAACGTATGTAAATACGGTCTAAGAAAAAAATTAGATTCAACGCGAATTCAAAGACATATTCGAACATTTTTTTGATCTGAATACCCTATTAATTCGTAATTTTACACCTCAAATAAACAGATAACGAATAGCTTAGGAGAGAGGCTTGCCTTCGATTCAAACAAGTACTGAGCAACTATACTTAGACGCTCAGAAGTTTATAAGTCAATACTATAGAGAGACTGAGAGATCTAAAGAAGAGTTAACAAGTCGTTTAGATCAAATTGAAGAGGAAATAGTGAACAAGAACGACTATCAATTAACGCTTGATGAGCTGAGTTATGGTGCTAGATTAGCTTGGCGCAATTCAAATAGATGTGTTGGGCGTTTGTTTTGGAAAAGTCTGCATGTGATAGACGCTAGATCAATTACCTCACCCATTGAAGCGTTTAGAAAGTTATGTGAACATATAGTACTAGCCACTAATGAAGGCAATATTCGATCTTTTATCACAATTTTTGGACCATCAGAAAATAGGTCTACAGCGCCCATTCAGATTTTAAACCATCAGTTAATACGATATGCAGGCTACCTACAAGAAGACGGCAGTATTATTGGTGATCCTCAAAGTGTTGAGTTCACAAAGCTATGTATTCAATTAGGTTGGGAAAGCGTTGGTAGCCACTTTGATATTCTTCCACTTGTTATAAAAACGAATGATGGCCAGCTGCATCTCTTTGAATGGCCTGAGGACATTATCCTGGAAATACCCATTACCCATCCAGCCAACCAGGAGGTTTCCGAATTGGGGTTAAAGTGGTATGCAGTACCCATTATTTCTGATATGCTGTTAGAAATTGGAGGACAGAAGTTTTATGCCGCTCCCTTTAACGGCTACTACATGAGTACAGAAGTTGCTACTCGAAATATGGCGGATACACATCGGTATAATCAGCTTCCCCAAATAGCACAAGCGTTTAAAATGGATACAACCAATAAAAGTATGCTTTGGCAAGACCGTGCTTTGATTGAGTTAAATACCGCTGTTTTGCATTCGTATGAAATAGCTGGGGTAAAAATGGTAGACCATCATACTGCTACCAAACAACATCAACAGTTTGAGCAGGTAGAAAATAAAAGTGGTAGATCTATCACCGGCGATTGGACTTGGTTGGTGCCTCCCATGTCGGGGTCATTATGCCCAGTATTTCACCAAGAGTTTGAAAATCGAGTGAGAACACCCAATTTCTTCAATAAGGAAAAAGGCTGTCCATTTCATAAAAACTAATGGCACAAAAAAAGCCGTCCCCAAATCAATGAAAGACGGCTAATATCATCTACAGACGGCTATTACCCCATTTGCACTTTCAACATAAATGAATTGTATTTCTAGCTCAATGGATGATTTTACGTAATTTATCTACGTATTTTTACGCATATCAGGGGCGAACGTCATCAGATTTGAGGGCGTATCGAACTAAGCTGGCGGTATTTTTAAGACCTAGTTTTTGAAGTAAATTCGTTCGATGTTTATCAACCGTTCTTGAACTGATATACAGCTCATTAGCAATTTCAGTACTGGTGTAACCCTTTACGAGATAAGAAAGAACCTCTTTTTCTCTAGGTGTGATTTGTGGGCGTGAGAGCTTCCGGCTTCTAGATATGCGAAGGAATTCACGGGTCATCATTTTAGAGAATTGCTTGCCTAAGTACGTATCGCCCGCGGCAATTTTGCGGCATGCGTCAAGGAATTCAATTCTATCTGCTGATTTGAGTAACAACCCATTTGCTCCTGAATCAAGAAACTGAGCTAGAGTTTCTTCAGATGAATCATCAGCTAGAACTAAGATTTGGGCATGGGTGTCTTTTTGCTGAATCTTATCAGCCAATTGAATGCCATCAATTTCAGGAAGGTTAAAAGAAAGCACACATAGGGAAGGGGATACATCTTCATACGCAGATAGTACCAACGCACCGTTATCGAGCTCACTACATATAGTGAAGCCATCTTCAGTGAGAATGGAGCTTAGTCCATGCCTAAATATTTCGTTGCCGTCTGCAACAATCGTCTTTAAAGTGCCCATCTTGAGTCCTCCCCAGGCTCGATGGTATGATAATACAGAGCATTAATTTAATTAAAATCAGCACTTAGGAAAGTTAGAATTTAAATGAGGCTTGTTTAGCCTAGGATTAAGCTAATAGCTAAGGCAGATTTTACAGTCCAAAGAACGGTGCGTGGCCAGTTTGTGAGTACCAAATGTCGTATGAGTTTGTCATCTTTTCCATTACTCAATTTGGCATGGGTTGGTACCGAAAGCGTAAATGTACTTAGCCAAATCAAAAGCACTAAATAAAAGCCAATGGCCTGAAGGGAAATAAACGAAGTTTGCCATGTGAGAATCCCTGAAGTAATTAACTCGGTACACATAACAGGCATGACTATGAATCCCGTTCTAAGGGAGTGAAAATTGTGAAAATCACCGAAAATAGATGTGGATACAAACTTGAAGCTAGGGTAATGAACGAGTTGTACATACCAGATTAAGCCAGTCATAAAAAGACTGCAACAGGCATTGACTAAAAAAATGATTTCGTTAAGCATCAAAACAAGCTATTCGTTAATGTATTGTGTATTTTTGGCGCTCTTATAACCAAAGTTTTCATTCTACGATTCATCATATAAAACAATGACTTTAAAAAGAACACATACTTGTGGAGAACTTACAGCTAAAAATATTGGCCACGAAATAGTACTTAACGGTTGGGTTGGCCCACGTCGCGACTTAGGAGGCGTTATATTCATTGATCTTCGTGATCGATATGGTATCACTCAAGTTGTTTTTAATGAAACTGATCAAGCACTCCACAAAAAAGCAGAAGAGCTACGCGCAGAGTACGTAGTAGGTATAAAAGGAACCGTTATAAGTCGTGGTGAAGAGAATCTGAATCCTAATTTGGTTACTGGCGAAATCGAAGTTGAAGCTACGGAGCTCGTGTTTTACTCTGAAGCAGAAACTCCGCCTTTTGAAATCAAAGACAATATTACAACCAACGAAGAAGTACGTTTAAAGTACCGATATCTAGATCTTCGAAGAGCCGAAATGCAGCAAAAATTAATGCTGCGTTCGAAAGCATATCAAGCTATTCGTTCTTACTACCACAAGAATGATTTTGCTGAAGTAGAAACTCCTGTATTAATGAAAAGCACACCGGAAGGAGCTAGAGATTATTTAGTGCCAAGTCGTGTGAATGAAGGAAAGTTCTTTGCTTTACCACAAAGCCCTCAAACGTATAAGCAATTGTTGATGGTATCAGGTTTCGACCGGTACTTCCAAATTGTGAAATGCTTCCGTGACGAAGATTTACGTGCTGATCGCCAACCTGAGTTCACACAGGTTGATGTTGAAATGAGTTTCGTGAATGAAGATGATATTTACGAATACCATGAAGGCTTAATGAAAATGATTTTTAAGGAGACGATTGGTGTCGATATTCAGACCCCGTTTCCAAGAATGAGTTACGATGACGCCATGAACACCTATGGCTCGGATAAACCAGACACACGGTTTGGTTTAGAATTCGTTGACTTTTCAGACATCGTAAAGGATGCTGAGTTTAAAGTATTCTCAGGTACCGTAAAAAATGGCGGTGGCGTTGTTGGAATCACTGTTCCTGGCCAAGGAGATATGGGCCGTGGTGCTATCGACCGTCTAACAGATCGCGTTAAGAAAGAAACCGGCGCTGGCGGACTCATTTATATCAAAATGCAGGAAGATGGCCCGCTATGTAGCGTAGGTAAATTCTTGACTGAGGAAATTGTTGCTGAAATGGTGACGGCATCTAGAGCTCAAAAGGGTGACTTAGTGCTTATTCTTGCCGGTCCTAAACCAAGTGTACTTGAACAGCTTGGTCAATTACGTTTGATGATGGGCAAAGAGTTTAATCTCATTGATGAAAGCGCATTCAACCTATTATGGGTAACCGATTTCCCTTTACTTGAGTGGGATGAAGAAACAAGAAGATACCACGCGATGCATCACCCATTCACTTCTCCAAAAGAAGAAGACATGGATAAGCTGGAAACAGCACCAGGTGAAGTGAAAGCAAGAGCCTATGATTTAGTACTGAACGGAAGTGAGATTGGCGGTGGTTCTATCCGTATTCACAACCGAAAAGTTCAGCAGAGAATGTTTGAACTATTGGGAATAAACGAACAAGAAGCGGAAGAAAAATTTGGCTTCTTACTATCAGCATTCAAGTACGGCGCGCCACCACATGGCGGTATCGCTCTTGGATTAGATAGAATCGTGATGTTACTTACAGGTGCCAAGAGCTTAAGGGATGTAATTGCATTCCCGAAAAACCAAAAAGCTCAAAGCACTATGGATAACAGTCCTGATGTTGTGGATAAATCACAATTGGATGAATTACATATCGCATTAAAGAAAAAACCTAATTTATGAGAACAGCGGGTATAGACGGTTGTAAACTTGGATGGCTCTTAATCAGTTTCGACGACGACCAACAAAAGTATGAAGTGCTTAGAACTAAAGAGGATTTAGAACAAGCTTTTAAAACTTACGACCGCATCTTCATTGATATTCCCATTGGTTTAGAAGATGAAGAATATACCCGTGAATGTGACGCGCTGATGCGTAAAGCAATCGGCTCTGATTATTCAAGTAGTGTGTTTACTCCGCCCATTCGTCCAGCATTAGCAGCACCTAGTTATGTGGAAGCAAACATGATTAGCTATGAATACACCGAAAAAAAGCTATCTCTACAGGCGTGGAACATCACTCCTAAAATTCAGATGGTAGATGAAATACTCTCTGCCCATACTGAGTTGAGTGAAAAAGTATTGGAAAGCCATCCTGAGTTTTTGTTTCAGATTCTAAATGGAGGATTAATCTTCCAAAAAAAGAATTTGAAGAAGGGAATTAAGCATAGGCTTGAACTCATAAAAGAGGAAGAAGCTATAGCGGACGATTTCTTTAGAGATATTAAAGAAGAGTATCGGCGTAATGAAATAGCTGAAGATGATATAGTGGATTCTATGGTGCTCGCATTATTCGCGAAATGGAGCAACTCCAAAGAGCTAAAAACAATGCCTAAAGAAGTTCAAGTAGATGCAAACGGTTTGCCCAAAGCCTATCACTACGTATAATAGAGTTTAAGCAAAAAGGCTCAAGTGTTTACTTGAGCCTTTTTTTATTGATGCCACTGCGTGCAATCTTACTTTTAAAAACTGAGTTCTTAATTCAGGATCTTTTTGTACTTCACACCCGCTTGGTGCACTCTATTGATCCCATTAAAAGCGGCTATTCTATATGCTTCACTGTAGGTTGGGTAGTTCAATACATGGTCAATAAAGTATCGGATATCTCCACCCAAAGTCATTACAGCTTGTCCCAAATGTATAAGGTCACTAGCTCGCTCACCTATAATATGGATGCCTAATATCTTTAAAGTATCCGTTTCAAAAACGAGTTTTAGCATACCATTGCGTTGGTTACTGACATCCCCTTGCGTAATGTTGTCGTAGTATGCGCGACCAACGGTTATGTTGTAACCTTTCTCTTTGGCTTCCTGTTCGGTTAAACCAATATTCGAGGTCTCTGGAATAGAGTAAATTGCATATGGAATAACATCAGGTAATTCAGTGCCAGTAACTCCAAACATTTGGCAAGCGGCAATTCTTCCCTCACTAAAAGATGAAGAGGCAAGACGAGGGAAGCCCACTACATCACCCGCGGCATAGATGTTATCTACGGTGGTTTGAAATGACTTATTGACCTTTATGTATCCACGTTTGTCTTTTTTAATTCCAACATTGGAAAGCCCCAGTCCTTTTGTGTTAGGTGTCTTAGGCCCAAGATGTAAAATGTGCTCCGTTTCAAGAACGTATTTACGACCTTTTTCTGGATCGTTTTTCATTTTGTATGACACTTCAACAGAAGCACGTAAGTCGTTTTCTTTAATTCGAACATCCATCACTGGACGGATGATTTCGATATTTTGCTCTTCCAATACTTTTAAAAGCTGATCTTTGATTTCATAATCTAAGTAAGGAAGGAATTCATCTAGCTCATTCAGAATGGTAACTCGAGTTCCTAAGCAAGCAAAAGTAGTGGCATATTCGATAGCATTTACTCCATTACCCGCAATAACTAATCGGCGTGGAATATGGGTTAAATTCAAAATAGACTCGTTATCTAATACGATATTGTGATCCACTTTAAAACCTGTAGGTAAAGCATAGTGGCTGCCAGTAGAAAGTAAGATAAACTCGCCGGTATATTTTTTAGTCTTGCCTTCCGAGTCTTTAACTTCAATGGTGTGCTTATCTAATAAAACCCCGAAACCATGCGCTGTTTCTACTTCATTTTTTTGAAGATCATGATTTAGCTTCTCATTCTTGCGCTCAAGAATGCGCTCCTTATATGAAAGGAGATCCCCCATTAAGTATTTATTATAGGGCTTAACTTTGGCTTCTTCCGGGAATTGATTCTGAAACCTTTGGATTATACGAGAGGTTTCACGGAGTGCCTTACTTGGTACGGTACCGGCATTGATCCACGAGCCTCCAAAAAATTCATTTCGTGCCTCTACAACCAGTACTTTCTTCCCAAACTTAGAGCTTTGCATTGCACATGAGAACCCTGATGGTCCACTTCCCAATATGATAACGTCGTAATCAAACTTCATAGATAGTATGTCCTTTTGTGAAACAGAAAGATAGCTGATTTTCTGATGGATATCAGACTAAGGAATTATTAATAGTATAAACAAATTGCAAACATAGAGAGTTTAGATAGGGGATAGAACGAAATTGGCAGTCACATTACTTAAATTAAGGCTGTTCGAAAGTTGGCATCAAATTTGTTGATGTACTATCGAAAGAAATTTTAATTAAAAAAGAGGAAACATGGCTTACTCACTACCTGAATTGCCTTACGCATACGACGCATTAGAACCACACTTCGATGCTCGTACTATGGAAATTCACCATTCGAAGCACCACCAAGGTTACACTAACAAAGTAAATGCGGCTCTAGAAGGCCACACTTTTGCAGACCTTGATATCGAGGAAGTACTAACGCGTATTAACGAAGTACCTGATGATATCAAACAAGGTGTTATTAACAACGGTGGTGGTTATGCTAACCATAAATTGTTTTGGACTATTTTATCACCAAACGGTGGTGGAAACCCAACTGGTGAGCTAGCTGATGCTATTAATGACACATTCGGTAGCTTCGAGAAATTCAAAGAAGAATTTGCTAACGCAGCAGCTACACGTTTTGGTTCTGGTTGGGCTTGGCTATCTGTAGATAGTAATGGCAACTTAAAAGTGCACTCAACACTTAACCAAGATAGCCCATTAATGGATGGTTTAACGCCAATTCTTGGCTTAGATGTGTGGGAGCATGCATACTACTTAAATTACCAAAACCGTCGTCCAGATTACATTTCTGCATTCTGGAACGTGGTTAATTGGGAACAAGTAAACGACTATTATAAAGCTGCTAAATAAGTAGATTTATTGCGATGGCATGGAATAGTGCCATCGCCTTTTTTTAAGTAAGATCTTTGTATCTTTACGCCAACGCATAATTAAGGAGACAGTACAATGCAGTTTGGATTCGGAATAGGACCAGATACTTCTTGGATGAGAGAAGAACTCACACAATTTGGTGTTGAAGAGTTAAAAACACCTGATGATGTAGACAAAGCAATGAAAGAATATAAAGGTACCATGCTTATGGCTATTAACTCAGTATGTGGATGTGCTGCAGGGAATGCTCGCCCAGGCTTAGGTATTGCGCTAGAAAACTCATCAGTAAAACCAGATCATATGGTAACTGTTTTTGCTGGCCAAGATAAAGAAGCTACCGCTCACGCTCGTGCTTACTTTAGTGAATATCCACCTTCATCACCTGCCTTCGCTTATTTTGTTGATGGCGAAATTAAAGCAATGATCCCTCGCCATAGAATCGAGGGGCGCAGCCGTGAAGAAGTAGCCAACGATTTGGTAATGGTGTTCGAAGCTTTTGGCAAAGAAGAAGCGAAGTAACACACCGTTTTATTTTTAAGCCCTCAGTTTTTTAATTGAGGGCTTTTTTTTGTCTAAGGTTTTACAGTAATTAAGGCGAACCTTTTTGATATCCCTCAAATGAGTGCATCTAGAAAACAAGTCCTAGTAGTTGAAGACAATTTACTTGTTGTAGTGCTTTATAGACAGTTCTTACCAAATTTGAACTGTGATATAGTAGCAGAAGTGCGTAATGGTGCCGACGCCTTAGATGTGTTCAGATCTAAAAAAGTAGACTTAATCATAATGGATATTATGATTGAAGGGGAAGTAGATGGCGTAGACACTGTAAAAACAATTCGAGAAGAATCAGAAGTGCCTGTGATATTTATAAGTGGTAACTCTGATACCATCAACTTCGATAGAGTAGAAGGAATTTCAAATTCTACTTTTTTGCCCAAACCAGCTTCACTAGATGAATTTGTAGAAGCCATGGACCAAGTTGATTTTATAGTCGATTAAAGAACTTACTTATTTGCCAGGACTATAGTCGATTTCAATTCCATCTTTAAATATGCGTAAACCGTCCGGATTGCTTTTCTCCCCTTTAGGCCCAAATGCTGTAACTGCCGCAGCTAATTCTTCTTCAGTTTTTTCTTTGCCAACTTGGCGAGGGCTTTCACTGTATAATGAGTCAACGTGAAGGGTTTGCGTAGGGAATGCAAATTCAACACCTACTTCTTCCGCCAATTTCATGATCTCAATCAAGAAGTTATGTCTTTGTTGAAGTTCCGTGCTCCAATCGGGGACTTTAAAGAACACATAAACAAGAACATCTAACGAATGTGCTCCAAGTGAGTTGAAATGCACTTCATACATGTCTTGCCTAAAGTGTGAATTGGACTTCACAATACCTTTAATCCCTTCTACAAATGCCTCGATTTGTGCAGGTTTCGTAGAGTAAGTTAAATTGAGAACGGTCTTGAATCGGCGGTATTCACGTAAACCTAAATTGTCAATATCAGTATTGGCGATATTAGAATTAGGTACACTAATTAAAGAATTATAGAAAGTTCGAATGCGTGTAGATCTAAATCCAACCTCTTCCACGGTTCCTTCGGCATCACCTACTTTTACCCAATCGCCAATTCGGAATGGCTTGTCTACAAAAATGGTAATGGATCCAAAGAAATTAGCCAAGGTATCGCGAGCGGCTAAAGCCACAGCTAAACCACCAATTCCTAAACCAGCTATTAATGAAGCTACATTATATCCGTTGTTTTGTAGAATGAGGATGATGCCTAATACAATGATAAAGAAACGGAGTGTTTTCCTGATTAGGGGTACTAACTGATCATCTAACTTAGTTTCTGTTTTTGAGGTAACTACTTGAAGGTACTTCGAAAATACATCGGAGAGATTGTAGAACAACCACACAAAACCGGCAGATACTAATATTTCAAGAGAGAGATCTAAGAAGTGATTAGCGGTTACAGAGAGCTGTAAGTTTGTGAATGTTGAAAAGTAGAAGATCATCATGAATATGAACCCAGCTGGACGTTCTACACTATCCACGAGTTCATCATCCCATTCAAAAGAAGTTTTCTTAGTAAGTCTTCTTATATAATTGTGAATAATAAATTCAAATATCTTACGCAGTATAAAACCTAGCAATAACCAACAAAAAATGGCCATGTATTGCCAAATTTGAAGACCAATCCACTCGTTTTGAGTCCATTCTGGAAGTTCAGCTAAAACAGATTCAACAAGGGTTGAAAAAGTATTTTGATATAGAATTGGAATCTGCTCTATGGTGGCAGTTGAGAACACCCACTCATTCTGATGCTTAATTAAGTACACTTCGGGTAATTCATTAAACAAAATGTATTGCTGTAATCCAGAAAGGCTGTCTGTATAGTTGGGTTGGTTAGGGATGTTTTCATATACGATGAGTAGGCCGCGAGCATCTAGTACTTTTCTAAGTTCTGTAGCTAATTCAATTCGCTCATCTTTAGGCCCATCATGCAACTTCATGGTGGCCGCTACTTTATCTAGATCTTGATGTCCTTTTTGTTGCCAATGAAGAAAACTATGCACCGCTTTTTGAGGCGTACTTAAGTTTACCTTACTACGCTGAACTTCATTTTGAGCAGAACTTACTTTCTGAAATGAAGCAGCTATTAATAGTATAAAAAGTAAACGGCGTAATAATTTGGCAATCATTTTATTCCTCTAGTTATTTAGAATCAGAACTTAATAATGTTAGCGACTTAATTAAAGCGTGGAAATACTAGAAATCGAGTAACAAAAAAGTGAAAAAGCCGTAGCTTGTGGCTCGTTTAAAAATTTATACATTTCAGGGCAGATACCGCAAGGTGATAAAAAAGGATTCATATATATTATTTTTTCTGGGGTTAATGGGTTTTTTGCTCTTCTTAGTTGGACGTAGCTACGTTGACTATTACGGAGGGGCACCTATTCTAGAAAGTAGAAGTCAGGTTGAGCAGAAGATTGAGCGCATAGCTCAAAGCCTCAGCTTTTCTACGGATACTATGGCGGTGTATTCTATTCAGGAACAGCACAAAAGCTATTTCGAAAACCTACAAAGTGAGTCGTCTACAGATTTAAGACCCATAGATTTAAACGAAGAAGGGCTCCATCTTCAGTCGTGGTTAACTGTTCTAGGTGCGAAAGAAAGTGTAGATCAAATTCGGTTGTCGGCAAAAGATCTATTTGATGAATATGGGCAGTTATTAGTTCGGGTTGCGAATAATGGAAATGTGATACGTTTGAGGTCTAACCCTAAAAGACCTAATCCAACGTTTGTTAAAGCTGGAGACCCACTGAAGTTGGCGGAATCTATTATAGAAGAGATTTTAGGTTATGACCTTTCTGCCTATGAGTTGCAAAGTGATGATGATGATGATGATTCAGATGAGCTAGTTCAGATAGAAGGAAGAACCAATGAGGGTACCGTTGATGAGCAAAATTTTTCAGAATTACTGAACTTTAAATGGAAGAAGGTATCCAGCGATAACGCACAACCTACTTTTCTAAACCTCGCACTTAACTCGGTAGTACGCGAGTATACTAATGGTACTAACTTTAGCACTGAGTTTGGTTATCAAATCGATTCCTTTATTGCTAAACATGATCGTGAACCCACTGAATTTTTTGCAACAGGCCAAGGCTTAGATTTATTCACGATTATATTTTTTATATCTCTGATTGTGCTAGCCGTTTTTGCATTTATCATTGGTGTTAAAAATATCTTCAAAGGCAAAGTAGAGTGGAAACGAGCGCTTATTATTTTTTCAGCCATCAGTTTAGGTTTATATGGATGGCAAGCTCTTTTCTACCTGAGTTCATTTAGTCCATTTTTTGATGATGGTATGGTGCTTATCACGGCCATCAATAATTTAATATTCGGGATCATTTTGGGTATGTATATGGCTCTGGCCTATGTGGGGTGGGAAGCCTTAGCTCGATCACAAAATCATGCACAATTAGATGTTGTAGATGCTTTATGGCAACGAAAGTTTTTTGTTCGCGAAACTGGGTTGGGCCTGATTCAGGGTTTTGCCGTAGGAGCCATTCTTATCGGTTTGTTTGTGGGTGCCCTTTGGGTGCTCGATCTATACTTCATTCAAGTGGATAGCCAATTCGGTTTCACTGAATCGAGTAGCAAATTTGCTATGCTCACCTTAAATATGAGTGCATGGACAACCACATGGTTGGTAATTATTGTACAGGTTGGTTTTGTATATGGCATAATCAATCACTGGTTTAGTAATGCAAAATTAGCATTCGGGCTTTCCATTTTGGTAGTTGCCCTATTCACCACAACCGTTGGGCGAGAGATTGGAACAAACGGTGAGTTTCTCGAAGACTATGTGATATTCCTGATTCTATCAGCCGTCACCTTATTTAGTTATAAGAAGTACGGTATTTTAACCACCTGTACTGCTTGGTGGGTTTTCATTTGTACATTTATGATAACCCCTTATATAAATTCAGAATCCATTGAAGTAGCCTATAAGCTTTATGCACAGCTGGGCATTATGGGGATGTTTTTGGTATATGGATTTATTGCCTATAAAAAAGGCACACCCCTTGAAAAGCTGGGTTCTTATGTGCCTGAGTATGAAGAAAAGATAGCTCAGCATTTACGTGTAGAACGTGAAATGGAAATTGCACGAGAAAGCCAGTACAAACTTATGCCGATTCACCCGCCAAAGGGACCAGGCTTCGATGTATATGGATTTTTCCTGCCTTCTTTTGAAGTTGGTGGCGATTATTTTGATTATGTGCTCACAGAAAAGGATGGAGAAGCAGTAGCACTCACTATGGCTGTAGTGGATGTGTCGGGTAAAGCAATGCGTGCTGCAATGCCTGCTATTTTTACCAGTGGTTTGTTGCTTTCACGAATGAAAGAGGATTGTCCAGCAAAAATTTTATCTCAAGTAGCTGAGCCTATCTACAACCGAACCGATCGTAGAACATTTATTACCTGTGCCATGGCACGCTACGATTTAAAAACTAAAGAACTTTCAATAGCAAACGCAGGGCATTGTAAGCCTGTGTTAAAGAGAAATGGTAAGGCAAGTTTTATTGATACCATAGACCCTAGGTACCCTTTAGGGCTTAGAGCAGAGGTGGATTATCAACCCAAAGTAATATCACTCAATAAAGGTGACTTTTTCTTACTTTATTCAGATGGGTTACCTGAAGCCGTAAATGAAGAAGGCGAACGCTTCGGCTTCGAAAGTGTTCCGGAGTTATTGGAACGTATCGACACAGATAATCTTTCTGCTAACGAAATCGCCCTCGAAATTAAAAGAACAGTACAAAAATTCAGCAACTATCAATTAGCTGATGACACTACAGTAATCTGTTTAAAAGTATAATCTAAAAATCAGTTAAGCATATGGCTCAACAAAATGATTTCTCATTCAATGTGCCGCCGGAATTTGAGAAATTCACAAAAAATATTCGGCTAATTATAGTAGGGGTCGTAACCGTTATGACCATTTTCTCATCATTCTTTACCGTTGAAACGGAAGAAGTTGGTGTTATTATGCGCTTCGGTGAATATGTAGGCGAAGCTAGACCTGGTTTAAATTTTAAAGTACCCTTTATCGATCAGGTTGAATACGTGCCTGTTCAAAGGCAATTAAAACAAGAATTCGGATACAGAACAACTTCTGCGGGTATAAATTCAACTTATGCAAAAGCAGGATATGTGGACGAATCCTTAATGTTAACTGGAGATCTCAATTTAGCCGATGTAGAGTGGGTAGTACAGTTTAGAATCAACAACCCTTATAACTATCTATTCAAAGTTAGAAACGCAGATGAAACATTACGAGATGTTTCAGAAGCTGCTATGAGGCAAATTGTTGGAGACAGAACGGTAAACGAAGTACTAACCGTTGGGCGTGCTGAAGTGGCCTCTCAAGCAGAAATACTTATTCAAGGCATGAGTGATGAGTATGAGTTAGGAATTAAAATTGAGCAAGTCGTATTGCAAGATGCTAATCCGCCAGATCCTGTAAAGCCATCTTTCAATGGCGTTAACGAGGCAGAACAGCAACGTGAGACTTTAATTAACCAAGCACGAGCGGACTACAACCGAGTTATTCCTCGCGCTGCGGGTGAAGCAGAGCAAACTATACAGCAAGCAGAAGGTTATGCTCTTAACCGTGTGAATACCGCACAAGGGGAAGTATCGAGATTTAATGACCTTTATACAGAGTATATGAAAGCTCCTGAGGTGACTAAAACTCGAATTTTCCTAGAAACTATGGAAGATGTGCTGCCAAAGATGGGGAAAAAGATTATTACCGATGATAAAGGGAATAGTGTAATACCATTATTACAGTTACAAATGGACGGTGCCAAAGTTAATAATCAAAACAACAACTAAGGATATAATCATGAAGAAGATTAACGGAATTGGATTATTAGCGATACTTGGGATTGTTGGTTTTATACTGATGAACTCTATTTTCATTGTAAATGAAAAAGAACAAGTAATTATTACTCAGTTTGGTGATCCACAAGGGGAAGCAATTACAACGCCGGGTCTAAAATTTAAAACTCCATTTTTAGAAGACGCTAATTATTTTGAGAAGCGATATTTGGAGTGGGATGGCGATCCTAATCAGGTTCCTACAAAAGATAAGGTGTTTATTTTTGTGGATACTTACGCTAGATGGCAGATTACAGATCCTCTTAAATACTTTGAACGCCTAGGAAACGAACGAGGGGCATTATCAAGGTTAGATGATATTCTTGATGGGGAAACAAGAAATGCCGTTGCATCTCATAACTTAGTTGAACTCATACGTTCATCAAATAGAGAAGCAGCAACTGAAGGCGTTATAGCAGATATCGTGAATGACTCTTTAGAAAACATCTCTGTAGGTAGAGATAAAATTCAGGAGGAGATTCAGGAGTTAGCCAATAAAAGAGCTGAAGATCTTGGAATCGTAGTTTTAGACTTTAGATTCAAAAGAATCAATTATGCTGAAGAAGTTCGTCGAACTGTTTACGACCGTATGATCTCTGAACGGAATAGAATCGCAGATAAGTTTAGATCAGAAGGACAAGGTGAAGCTTCACGAATAAATGGTGAGAAAGAACGTGAATTGAAGCGTATTCAATCTGAAGCTTTTAGAGAAGCTGAAACCATTCGTGGTAAAGCTGATGCCGAAGCCGCGTCCATTTACAACAGTGCTTACAATAAAACACGCCAAGCTCGAGAGCTGTATGCGTTTATAAAAAGCATGGAAGCATACTCAAAAACAATAGACAAAGAGACTTCACTTATCATCTCAACGGATAGTGAGTTCTATAAATATTTGAATTCTATAGATAACTAATAGTTGTTTCAAATTGTTAAGAAGCACCAGCTAATTTAGTTGGTGCTTTTTTTTTGGCATTTAGTGCCGATAATAATATTTATAGGGATAGGTAAGTATAGAGGCACTTACATACATCTACAGGCAGTAATAATTTAGTAGCTATATAGGCACTTTTTATTACATTGCGTGCGATTCATACTGAACTAAAGAGACGAAATTGAATATCCGTAAAATATTTCCATCAAGTGAAAAAAGCATGAGAATTGAATTCATGCTTTTCGAAATCACATTGTTATTAACGGTACTCATATTTCTTTTTTGGGCAGTATTTGCCATAGTAGCACAATACAACCTGATTATTCAGTCTATATATTCCTTAGGCTTTGTGGTATACACAGGTTTATATGCGCTTCATAAAAAAGGGGTAGGCTTTACAAAACTATCCACCACTTATTATATTACTGCTTTTGCTCTATTAGGTATAGCATGGTTGCCTTCGGGAGGTGTTACAGGTGCCATCTTATATTTCGTCATACTTCTATATATCTCAGGATTATTAGTACTTCCACTTCGAGCATATATACTATTTGTATCCGCCATCGCAGTGATGGTTTTGGGCTTTACCATATATGAATATTTATTTCCCCAAGCTTCAAATCAATACCCTGATAAACTATCCCAAATAAGAGATCTGTCTCTAACCAGTGTTATTACAATAGCTACATTAGGAATTGCACTCTACATTTTTAAGAAATCATATATATCCGACAGGGAAAAACTGAGTAAAGCCGTGTTGGATTTAAAGTCAGAAAAAATTCGTGCGGAAGCCGCTGACGACACAAAATCCCAATTTTTGGCCACTATAAGTCATGAAATGAGAACCCCACTCAATGGTATAGTTGGGATTACTGAATTACTGGAGGAAACCAATCTTTCTGATGAACAAAGAGAATTAGTTACAAATCTAGCCTACAGTAGTAATATGCTGAATAGTTTAATTGGGGATGTTCTAGATTATACTTTACTCGAAGATCGAAAATTGGTGCTTCAGTACAATGAGATCCATATTCAGAAAGAGTTAAAGAATTTGGTAGATATGTTTAAGCCAAAAATTGACTCAAAGAATAAACGCATTGAGCTAAAGTTTGAATATGATTCGGAGATTCCAGAAATCGTAATTGGGGATGTAACTCGCCTTCGCCAGATTCTAGTAAATTTGGTAAATAACGCGGTGAAGTTTACAAATGAAGGATATATACATATTAAGACTCGTTTTATTGCTGAAGAAGAAGATATACAAAGAGTCAGGTTTACTATAGAAGATTCTGGTATTGGTATATCAGAGCAAGACAAGGCCTTACTTTTTACGAAATTCTTTAGAGCAAAAACCAACGACAAAGTAGAGGGGACAGGATTAGGCTTGGCAATCTGTAGAGGACTCATTGACCTAATGAATGGAGCCATTTATGTAGATTCCAAACTCGGAGAAGGATCTACCTTTACTATTGAAATTCCATTTAGGGCCTATGAAGATAAATCGGTGCAAGAAGTTAAAGACCATAAAGATAAAGAGTGCTTTGCTGGCTTGAAAATTCTTATTGCTGAGGATGTTTTAGTGAATCAATTAGTGCTTAAGAAAATGCTTGAACACCTTAGTGTGACCGATGTTGAAATTGTTGATAATGGGGAGGACGCCGTTGAAAGAGCAATATCAGATAATTATGATTTTGTATTGATGGATATTCAGATGCCAAAGCTAGATGGTATGGATGCTTCGGAAAAGATTACAGAATACTATGCCGACAAAGAACATAAACCTAAGATTATAGCGGTTACGGCAAATGTGATGAAATCGGATTTAGCGCGATATGCAGAGGTAGGTATATTAGACGCCGCAACGAAGCCACTTAATACACAGATGATTCGAGACTTGTTAAGCAAGTACCGCGACGTTCAAGTCTAAAACTCTTTGCCGTACATTATTTTGTGGGAAACAAGATTGCTCAATACAGCAAACGAAGTAAAGAAGTAAAAGCCCACTTCTAAGCTAGATGCATTCGTAGTCATCATATCTACATGCGTAACGATCGTTTCTAGATCTTTTAACTGCTCAGAAATTATCCCACTGAAACCTATATATGCCATAAATATTGCTACCACCATCACATCCGCCATCGACCATTTTGCCGTTTTAAACACAAGAAACTTAATCCACTTTTGTTCTCGGTATTCAGGCTTATATAAATAAATAGTAGACGCTATTAATTTACTCACTGGAAATAATACACTAAAGGAGAACACAAGTATCCCTACAAGAACAACATCAATCTTAGCATTTAAGACCATAAGAGAGACTACCTCTAATATGCTTTTACTTTTGAAATACAGTACTTGGTCGGTAAATGAGATGGTTTCACCGAGTAGCTGAAAATTCATTTCTGAAACACGGGCGTCAATGTTAATCATTGGAAGTAATAATCCTACCCCAAGTAGAACGGCACAGATGATTGTGAGTAGTAAATAATGAATGGGTTTATGAGAGCTTGTAAAAAGCAGGTATACAAATAGGATGATAACCGATGAAAATATAAAGATCGAAAAAGGGAGTCGTTGGGTTCTTTTTTTATCAATCCGGCTTTTGATGCCTTGAATAGCTTCTTCCTTGGTATCATATCCGTATTTCTGCAGAATCAAATTGTAGGAACTATAATCTACCTCAGAAAAGGTTTTATCTGAGTACTCCTCCATTTTTTTAATTAAGAACTCTTGGGCCAAAGCTCGGTTTTCAGGATCTCGGATAAACCTAATAATACTTTCTGTGATAACGGGGATGTCTTCTTTCATAACCCCAAATACATCCGTTAAAGAAGCTACATTCTTTTTGATGAATCCTTTAACACTGCCTGAGTTATGCTCATTGAAACTCTCCTCTAATTCATCCACGGCACTATCTAAAAAAGAAGATATACGTTCCCTTAGCTCTTCCTCTCTGTCTTGCTCCAGCTCAAACTCATTAATTCTTCTGGATATGATTTCTGTTAACTCGGCTTTCCAAACATCCACATTAAACAATCCATACTTCACCATGGAGAGTTCAATAAGCTCTTCTTGCAAGGTTCGCTTTTGCGATTCTATGATATATACATAGGATGCCGTTGCAGTTAATACTCCAAGAAGTATTGATAGAACTAAGGTTTTATATGGTTTCAAATAAATATTTGGCTTGGTTAAGTTAATAACTTACAATTTGAAGGAGGTGTCTTCAAATATATCTAGAAACTTATATCTAAGAGTTTGCTTAGGATGTTTTTGCTCTTTTCGGTGTTAATCTGCGCTTTTAGTTTAATCAGTAGATTATAAAGCCCTACATGTACTTTAGTAGTATATATAAAGTGTTTGTTCCCCCTAGGTTCATTAGATAGGGGGGCGTCTTTCGTGAAATGCCGGATGGTGTTATCAAAATCAGGATCTCCGAAATCAAATACATCTTGAGTATATGGACGAGAAAAAGTGAGCCCATAATTCTTAGCAAATTCGAAATAAGGTTGGTCCGTATCCCCATCGGAGGAATTCTGTTTTAAAACTTCCAACCGTTCAAAAAGACTCCGAATTGCTGCATCGTCATTTTTTAAATGGGTGGGTAGAAGTTCTAGGTAATCTCGGAAGAATTTGACGGGGAATTTTTTCACGCAACCAAAATCGATTACTCCTAATCGTCCATCATTCATAAATAAGAAATTCCCGGGGTGGGTATCGGCATGGATATAGTCATGATCTATAATCTGTTCATGAAAGAAGTCCCAAAGTAACTGCCCAAAGTGGTTCCGTTGCTCCTGTGTGGGGTTTTCAGCTATAAACTCATTAAGATGTCGGCCATCTAAAAAAGTCATACATAGCACTTTAGAAGTAGAATACTCTTCAATCCATTGTGGAGTTACCACATTTATATGAGTAAAGCGCTTGCTGAAATGTTCAATTTGTTGCCCTTCGTGTAAATAATCGGTTTCAAGTAGAAGAGTGTCACGAATTTCATCGAAATAGGGGTCTATATTGGAACCCTTTTTAACCAATCGTTTAGCAAAGCCTTTTGCCATTACCAAGTCTGAGTCAATGGTATCTCTTACATTCGGGTACTGAATCTTTATGGCTACACGTCGCCCATCCTTTAACTCTGCTTTGTGAACTTGCCCAATGGAGGCAGCGGCAAAAGCAGTGGCATCGAATGTAGCAAAGAGTTGCTCAGGATAACCGCCTAATTCTCGTTTTATGATTGAGCGAACAAGGGCTTTATTGATTGGAGGCACCGAGTACTGCGCTTGACTCATTACCTCGGCGAATTCATCAGGTAACAAGCCTTGGTCCATGCTCATGCCTTGAGCAATTTTGAGAGCCGTACCGCGAAGCTTAGTAAACTCTTTAAATACTTCTATGGCATTTTCTTGGTGAAAACTTCTATCGTCTTCTACTTTGCCCGACACTTTATTCTTCAAATAGCGCTGGGCATAATTGGTGCCAACTTTGAGCCCTGTTTTTGTAATTATTTTTCCTCGTTCATATTTGGAGGATGGGAAATCACTCATGATGTAGGTTCATTCTGATTAGAAGATTCATCTTTATTTGTGAAGTAATCTGTAATGCAATCACCAACTATAGGTATGCGATTTCCTAGCCCCGCATGAACCACTAGATATTTAGTAAGATCAAATCCCTTGTCTATAATCTTACTGTATGACAGCTCTTCTAGAAATGCTGTGAGTTTATCTACCAGTGCAAAAGTCTTTTCTTTACCCTCAGAATCATCGTTTAGCCAAAAATTGACTACATATAAATACTCTTTTGCAAGAAACGAGAACACTCTATCACCCATCATAAAACCAGAGCTTACAGAAATATGAGGGTCGCTTAGGTAGAATTCTTTGATGAGTAAGCTTACTTCATGATGAAACTCTGAGTGAGTCCCCTTTTTTAATATGGTCTTATAAAAGCTTTTTTGAACGAATTCTCTTTGCTCATCTAATACATCGAAGGAGGTATATATAAAGTTGGATAATTTTTCACTCAAGGTATAAGAGTCAAAATCATCAATTTCAGAAATCATCATTCTATATTGGTAGACAATGGAAGGGTAATAGAATGACAGAATGGACTTTTTCTCTGGGAAAAGAGTATAGATGTCAGATGCAGTGAGCCCGGTTTCCTTAATAAGCTTCTTCATGGAAACCTGGCCAGTACTCATATAGAGATCTATAGCCGCATATGAGATTTCAATTTTATTTTTGATAGATTCAGGAGTCATTGTTCAAATTATATAGGTAGAACTGTTCTGTAAGATCAAGAGTTCATCGGCTACGTATTCTAACTATAATTGTTCATTAGGTTTCTATTATTAATAAACACGAAGTAAATGAGTCAAAACCACCAACGCGATATACTGTTCTTAACACTTTCGGGAGTGTTCCTTACGGCGCTTGTTCTAGGTAATGTAATAGGTACTACAAAGTTTGTTACCATCTTCAGCTTTAATATGCCCGAGTGGTTACAGGCTATCACTCCATCTTTAGTACGAGATGGTAGTTTATATACGATGAGTGTACCCGCCGGTGTGATTGCCTATCCGTTTACCTTTTTAGCAACCGATTTGATTTCCGAATTGTTTGGTAGAAAAAAAGCTCAACTTGTAGTTTGGGTAGGTTTCTTCATGAACTTCTTTATGCTTTTTTTGATGACCGTGAACCACTGGTTGCCAAATACGAATGGAGTAAGCGGCGGGCTTGATTTGTTTGAAGGCGTCTATGAATTCATGATAGGAAATACGATTGCAAGTATGGTGGCCTATCTTACAGCCCAATCTGTAGATGTAAGATTGTTTCATTATTGGAAGAAAAAAACGAAGGGGAAACATCTTTGGCTGCGAAATAATGCATCTACTATGTTTAGTCAATTAGTAGATTCAACAGCCATCATTCTTATTCTATACTTTGCGAATAATCTAGGCCCGAACATAAATACGATTGGAGCGGCAGTTATACTAATAGTAAACTCGTACCTCTTTAAGTTTTTCTTCGCTCTCTTTGATACGCCACTTTTTTATATAGGGGTCCACTTGCTTAAGAATTTTGATGAGGATCCTGAGAGGAGTAGTGTAAATTAATTGATAAATGTAAATAATGTATTAACTATGAGTAACATTATAGTGAGAATAAACTCTATAGTGTATAGTCCAGAAACCGAGTTTTAAGATTAACATACATAAGTAGTATTATGGGAAATAAGCATCCTATCCTCTTACTAGTACCGATCCTGATTGCCTTGGTGTACTTTTATTTAATGTCGAGATATGTACTAGATGTCAGAAACGCTTCAATAGGTATAAATGCGTTTCCTTCGACGATGTTAGATTGGTTCGCGATTATAGGAGTAGCAATTTTTGTAATCTTATCAATATTAGGTGTGATTTCAATTTATCGAATCTTGAAAGTTCAACTACACCATAAAAGATAACTCTGTCAGTACCGGTAGATTCGTAAAGTGGCTATTGTACTTGAATCCATTCCAGAATTCTCTAGAATAATTGAATGAAAAAGGTATAATTTTTTTGATGTACTTTTTTAAGTAAGAATCCGACAGCTCAGAAAAATCATAGAAAATTCAGAGGCTCAGTAACTCCATTGGAAAATCAGAATAAAATGGGGGCAGTTCTGGAAAACAGAAATAAAAGTGGTTGAGAAAAAGGGAAAGAAATTAGGTTGAATGGGAAAAGATTTTTTAGTGAAATCGCCTCTATTGATACGTATGAGGCGATGCGAAAAAAAAGAGCAAAAAAAGACAAAAAAAATGGAAATAAAACTTGCCCTAGAGTAGAAAAATCCCGTATCTTTGTAATCCTGTTGAGGCAACGAAATCGCTGATTAAACAACTCGTTTTGATCAGCTTTTTTTATCTCAAAAAGGCAAAGTTCTTTGGACATTATTGAAGCATAAGACAGATTGTTTGTGCGAGCTTATGAAGTTATTCTTTTGAATGATGGAGTGTAGGACCGAGCTCACAGAGTATATATAAATTATTTACAATGGAGAGTTTGATCCTGGCTCAGGACGAACGCTGGCGGCGGGCTTAACACATGCAAGTCGAAGGAGAAGGTGACTGCTTGCAGTCACTGGAGACTGGCGGACGGGTGAGTAACGCGTAGCTAACCTGCCTTTAGCTGGGGGATAACATTCCGAAAGGGATGCTAATACCGCATAATGCAGCGGGGCCGCATGGCCACAGTTGTTAAAGGTTTCGACCGGCTAGAGATGGGGCTGCGTACTATTAGTTAGTTGGTGAGGTAACGGCTCACCAAGGCGATGATAGTTAGGGGGTCTGAGAGGATGATCCCCCACACTGGGACTGAGACACGGCCCAGACTCCTACGGGAGGCAGCAGTGAGGAATCTTGCGCAATGGGCGAAAGCCTGACGCAGCCACGCCGCGTGCCG
>Ga0098059_1000122_pt1 | contig 68169 bp, 63 predicted proteins | sample 20_taG_FD_92580 | JGI IMG/M metagenome (GOLD analysis project Ga0098059, IMG submission 92580) | Marine viral communities from the Subarctic Pacific Ocean - 20_ETSP_OMZ_AT15318 metaG | ecosystem: Environmental > Aquatic > Marine > Oceanic | place: Subarctic Pacific Ocean | collected 2015-01-19
GATTCCATCGAATAGGCTCAATTTCAAGTAAAGCGAACTCGGGCGGGAGTTTGTGCAGGTTATTATCGATATAACTATTTACACCCGCTGAATACGCCTCAAGTACACTAAGTTCTTTATCGTTCAGAACCTCTTCTCTTAGCTTTTGTGAAGTTCGCCAAAAACCGAGGGTACGTTGATATTTATCGAGCTCAACTAATTCAGAACCAAAGAATTCAGCAAAACGACCTTCAGCTGCAATTTGAGAAAGCGTCATTTGCCAAAGTCGATCTTGGGCATGTGCATAGCCCAAGGCAAAGTATAAATCAGCTTCATTAGTCGCATAGATGTGTGGCACACCAAATTCATCCCAATGTATATCCACCTTAGCATTAAGTGCACTTAGTGGAATGGTGGCCTCATAGTTAGGAAGGGGTTTATAGAAAGTCCAATAAATGGCTAACCCTGTAACTCCAAAAAATAAAATGAGAAAGAAGATTAGAAGCTTCGAAAACGTCTTCATTGAAAATTAATAAGACTGTTAATTGATTTTGAGATGATTGCTAACACCGAAAATGCCTGTGTTAAGGTAAAGCAGAGAGCGGTAAAGAAAAACAACGATTCAATTTTTAAAATAGATGTAAACACGGAATAGTAAAAGTAGGTAACAGCTTTATCCGATTTGAAAAGCGCTTCCAAACTTTCTTACTTTAAAGGAAACTCTAAATTCAAATAAAGAAGTAAATGAGCATCAAAAAAGTAGCTGTAATCGGCGGTGGAACCATGGGTAATGGTATTGCACACGTATTTGCAATGAATGGTATCCCTGTTAATCTAATCGAAACGAAACAAGAATTTGCAGATCGCGCAATCTCAACCATCGACAAAAACCTAGAGCGAATGGTTAAGAAAGAGAAGATTAGCGCTGAACAGAAAGTTACTACGCTCGAAAGTATTCAGCCCGTATTGGATATCGCTGAAGGTGTGAAAGATGTGGACCTTATTGTTGAAGCCGTACCTGAAAACTACGACATCAAGAAAAGTGTGTGGGAGCAAGTTGATACGAATGCCCAAGAGCATGCCATCTTTGCTTCAAATACCTCTTCTATTTCTATCACCAAGTTAGCCGCTCTAACGTCTCGCCCAGAAAAATTTATTGGGATGCATTTCTTCAACCCAGTGCCAGTAATGAAATTGGTTGAGATTGTGCGCGGCTTAGAAACTGATGACGATACCTACACAATCGTTGAGGAGACTTCAAAGTTATTAGCCAAGGTACCTGTTCCAGTAAATGATTTCCCTGGTTTTGTGAGCAACCGTGTACTTATGCCTATGATTAATGAGGCAATTTTCTGTGTACATGAAGGCGTTGCAACTCCAGAGAATGTAGATGAAGTAATGAAGTTAGGAATGGCTCACCCAATGGGACCACTTCGTTTAGCAGATTTCATCGGTTTAGATGTTTGCCTCGATATCTTGAATGTTCTGTATGAAGGATTCAAAGATCCTAAATACCGCCCTGCACCACTGCTTGTTAAAATGGTAGATGCGGGCAAATTAGGGAATAAAACAGGCGAAGGTTTTTACAAGTACTAGGCCTTAATTTTATCCAAATCTTAAGCAACGCTACTCAGCGTTGCTTTTTTTTTGCCTAGAATTTGTGAAACACCATGGTGTTCAGCTGTTCACACAAATTTAATATGAGTTTAAATAACGTATTAAGAGCGTTTTAACTCTCTGTGGCACAAGTGTTTATAAAACATTGATTTTCTATAATATTAGAAAACAATAGGTTAGTATCCCTTAAGTAATTTGGAATTCCACCGAAAATAATATTGCTTGGTGTTTACAAATTTTAACAAACGGAGAGAATATGAGAGATAAGATACTATGTGCGATCGTTTTTGCACTGTTGTTATCGGTAAGTTCAGGGCAGGCTCAAACACAATTAGACCCAGGTGATGTGGCAATTGTGGCAGTGCAGGCAGATGTAAATGATTCAGTTCATATTGCAGTACTCAAAGACCTTGATACAGGTACTGAGTTTTTTATAACAGACAAGGGTGTGAAAGCAAATGGGACATCATTATATAGCAGTGAGGGAATCATAAAATATACTGCACCTAGTGCAATTTCTGCAGGAACCATTCTTAGTTTTGGTGAAAACTCAGAAAATGTAGCACCATTTAGCTCAGTATCAGGTTCGTTTCAACTAGTGAATTCTGGTTCAGATCAAGTTATCATTTTTCAAACTTTAGGCACTGATACCACTTATTTGTCAGCTGTAAACTTGGCGAAAAATACATGGGATGCAGATGCTACAACTACTTCAACTTCCGCTTTACCAAAGGGTTTAGTTAATGGTGCAACTGCTGTAGCTTTAGGACAGGATGCTTCTAATGCATACACAACTGCATGGTATTCCGGTACTACACCTACAGGAACAGTAGCTGCCATAGACCTCGCTGCAAATGATAGTACCAATTGGACGCGCCAAAATTCCACAGCGGGTTTTTCTCCATTAACAAGTGCACTAACAGTTTCTTCAGATCCTTCCGTAATTATATATGGTGATGCAGGATGGAGAATGTTGTCCATGCCGATCACAAATGGAACGGTTACAGATGTTTCAGATGACTCCCCTGTTCAAGGTATCGGAGGTGGTAGTGATGCCACAGCAGATGCAAATTTCTATTTTAATCCCGGTTCTGATGGAACAGGTACTGATGGCTGGATGGAACCTATAAATGTTACTACAACATGGGGTGATGGTCGTGGCTTTATCATGTATTTCTATGATAATACCACCAATGGAAGTAGTGAGCTTCCTGTAGCCTTAGATGCAAGCGGTAGTGAGCCCGGTGGCGATGTTACTGTTTCGATAAGTAATACTTATACTTTAGTGGGTAACCCATATAAGTCAAATATTGAATTAGATGATTTAACTGGTAATAATCTATTACAAGCAAGAGGAGGATTAGTCAGTCCAGTTTCTGTATGGTCCGATGCAAATGGTTCTTATGACACCTATAATTTTGGTGAAGGTTTAGAAGTGAGTACATGGCAAGGGTTCTTTGTTCAAAGTACTCCAGCTTTAATTGCTTTAGGTGGTAGTCATGTTTCCATCCCAGCATCTGCAAAAGTAGATTCTGCAGCAGATATCCGCACCTTTAATAAGGCCACAAATAATTTCAGAAGAATTGATTTAGCGGTGGAAGGAGAAGGCTATAAAGATCTTTCTACCAAATTGTATTACTCTTCTCATGCGAATGAAGGCTATGACCAATTTGATGGTTCTAAACTTCAGCCACTGAATGGCTCTCCTTACATTTCCTTTGTAAATAACTTTGGAGAGGGCGATCAGTACTTAGTGCAAGATGCACGCTCATTCAGCCCTGAAGGGGTTCAATTTTATCAGCTAGATTTTCATGATGCAGGTCTTAGTGGAGAGTTTACGCTAAGCTGGCCAGAGTGGAAGAACATTCCGCAATCGTGGACAATTATGTTAACCGATGAGTTAACAGGTGCTAGCATTGATCTTAGAGCACAATCCTCATATACCTTTAATGTGGCAGGTGCGAATCAGAAATTAGCAAGTACAGGTATTGAAGCTCCAGCGGTGAAAGTCAAAGGCAGTGGAAGTCAGCCTCGCTTTACCATTACGATGGACCCTGGCACATCTGTAAGCAACGAACGTGAAGACACTCCAGATCGCTTTGTGCTTCAGCAAAACTATCCAAACCCGTTCAACCCAAGTACAACCATTCGCTACAGTGTAGCCGAAGCCGGTCCTGTACAGTTAACGGTATACAATGTGATGGGGCAAAAAGTAGCCCAGCTCATTAATGAGACGAAAACAGCCGGCAGCTACCAAGTAACATGGAATGCAGCCGATCAAGCTAGTGGTATCTACTACTACCGTTTGAAAGCGGGTAGCCAAGTGATCACTCGTCAAATGACGCTCATCAAGTAATTATAAAAGGACAGATTCATGAAGATATTTATCACAATACTCGCAAGTTTAGCAATGATACTATTACTCTCGGTGTGGGCGGTTGCTCAGCCGGGATTACCAAGTGCACCTGCACAAGCCCCAATTGATGGTGGCCTCGGCTTACTAGCCGCAGCAGGTGGTGCGTACGCTTATAAAAAGCTGAAAGGCAACAAGAGTGAATCAGAGCATACCAATCTCTGATTTCTGAACCATAACTCTGAAGCACCCTTACTTTTGTGAGGGTGCTTTTTTTATGTTGGGTTGCCAACGCTTTTTCATTAATCTCCATCATGTTCAATTAAATATGAGCTTATTTGCATGATTAAGGTCCATCAGATTACAAAATACTTTGGAGCGCAAAGGGCGTTGCATCAGGTGAATGTAGATGTACCCGAAGGTTCAACACTTGCCATCATTGGTCCTAGTGGTTGTGGTAAATCAACTTTACTGCGCATAAAGATGGGTCTGATTACACCCGATAAAGGTGAGATTCACTTTGGGAAGGATAAGCTTGATAAAACAAACACTGATGCGCTTAGGAAAAGAACTGGATATGTAATTCAAAAAGGAGGACTCTTTCCACACATGAGTGCTCGGAAGAATGTAACTCTAGCCGCTCAATATTTTGGATGGTCTGAATCCGATATATCCCATAAAGTAAATGAACTAAGTGAGCTGGTTCATATTTCTAACAATCTATTAGATAAAAAACCTACCCAACTATCAGGTGGGGAAGCTCAACGTGTTAGCCTAATGCGAGCTTTGATGCTTGACCCAGATTATATCCTTATGGATGAACCATTAGGTTCGATAGACCCGCTAGTTAGAAATGAAATGCAATCGGAGCTGAAAGAGATTTTCAGTAAGCTCAGTAAAACGGTGGTGTTGGTGACTCATGATCTTGGAGAAGCCGCATATCTTGGGGATGAGCTATTACTTATGAAAGAAGGAGGCGTAGTTCAGAGAGGCAGCATCAAAACCATTTTAAATAAGCCTGCCAATGATTTTGTTAGCGATTTTATAAATGCACAGCGTAGCTTGCTACATCAAGTGGAGCAAGAGTGATGAGAGGAGCATGCATCAGTTTAATTCTTGGGTTATTTCTTCCAATTGCTACCATGGCACAGGATAATAACAAGGAAGTAGTTATTGGGAGTAAGCTCTTTACAGAGTCGGTAATTATTGGGGAAATCACCAATCAGCTACTAATAGATAATGGATATCAAACACAGTATAAGTCTCAGTTAGGGGGCACACGCATTTTATGGAATGCCTTGCTAGAAGGGGAAATTGATATCTATCCTGATTACACCGGCACCATAATCCAAGAAATATTGAATGGGCAAAATATAGATTCATATCAAGCCTTGAACGACGCTTTAAAACCGTATCAGGTACAAGCCACTAAATCATTGGGCTTCAATAACTCTTATGCTATAGGTGTGAATAAAGAAACGGCAACACAAAGTGGTTTAAAAACCATATCAGATCTTGCTAAGCACCCGGATTTAAAGTTAGGCTTTAGCAACGAGTTTTTAGATCGGAATGATGGCTGGAAAGGACTTAGTGAGGCATATAATTTACCACATCAGCAAGTTACAGGTTTAGATCATGACCTAGCTTACCGTGGATTAGAAGCTGGAAATATTGATGCCATCGATCTCTATTCAACCGATGCTGAAATTCAATATTACGACCTTGCCGTACTTGAAGATGATCAAGGATTTTTTCCAGACTATCAGGCGATTATACTTTACAGAATGGATATCGATGAATCTATGGTATCGCTTTTGGAAAGTTTAGAGGGCTCTATAACCGAAAGCGAAATGGTGGCCCTGAATGCGCAGGTTAAATTAGAGGGAGAGTCAGATCAGCAAGTCGCTGCAAACTTCTTAGATGAAAAATTTTCTATCAAAAGTGAGGTGGTTCAAAGTACCGTATGGTCGCGACTTTGGATCAACACTTTAGGTCACCTATATCTAGTAGGAATCTCCCTAACCTTGGCAATTGTAGTGGCAATACCATTGGGTATTGCAGCGGTAAAAAATTCTTGGCTAGAAGGACCTTTACTTGCCTTTGTGGGGGTGCTCCAAACCATACCGTCCTTAGCACTATTAGTATTCATGATTCCATTATTAGGTATAGGTTCTTTACCTGCAATGGCCGCCTTATTTCTGTATAGTTTACTACCGATAGTTAGAAATACTCATTCAGGTATAAAGGAAATCCCTGCCTCTGTACAAGAATCAGCATGGGCCTTAGGGTTATCCAATCGGTTTATACTGAGGAAAATTGAGTTACCTCTCGCTAAACCAACCATTCTAGCGGGTATCAAAACTTCGGCGGTTATTAATGTGGGAACGGCAACACTTGGAGCGCTTATTGGTGCAGAAGGCTATGGTCAGCCAATACTAACGGGAATCAGACTAGACGATACGGCTTTAATACTTGAAGGCGCTATACCTGCCGCATTAATGGCGTTGCTGGTACAATGGAGTTTTGATTTGTATGAATCGAAGTTCACAAATTAATGGGAGTACAAAGTAATGAAAAAGTTTAGCGTACAACTCCTTGGTGGGCTTTTTTGTATCTATTTGATGGTATGCGGGTACTTCTATTTTGTGCAAACTGAATTAATTTTTCGACCAGTTAAACTGCCTTCAAATACTAGTTATTCATATCCATTTCCTTTTGAAGAACGTATTTTTGAAACGCCTTCGGGTGCAAGTATCCATGCCATTCATGCCTTTCAATTCGATTCAAGCAACAAATTGGTTTTATTCTTTCATGGAAATGCGAGTACTAATAAGACCTCTGCGCTGAAGTTTCAATTATTCTTAGATGAAGGTTTCGATGTGTTATATCCTGATTATAGAGGATTTGGTTTGAGTAGCGGTGACTTAAACAACGAAAAGGATCTCATTGAGGATATGCAATTTGTGTACTCTGAAATGCTCAATGAATATGAAGAAGATTCTGTATTCGTAGTGGGATATTCATTGGGAACTGGAATAGCTGCCCAAGTAGCTGCCAAAGAAAATCCCCGTGGACTCATGTTATGGACACCGTATACCAGTATCCTTGATATGAAGAATCAGAATTACCCCTTCTTACCCGATTTTCTAGTTCGTTATCCATTGCGAACTGATATTGCCTTATCCCAGATTGAAGAACCTATAACCATCTTCTTTGCTGAACATGACAGAGTACTTCCAATCGAACGCTCACTTTCACTAAAAAAATATCTGAAACCGGGTGATCGAAGCTATATCTTAGAAGGGCAGGGACACCTTGGAGTGTACAGAAATCAAAGAGTTAAAGAACTACTACCAGATATTCTTAATAAGTAATTATCTATGAACGAATTATTGATCATCGCATCACTTTTAGTTGGCGCAATAGCCGGGTTTGCCATCGCATTTTTTAAGGGAAGATCAGAATCTTCAAGATTGGAAGAGAGAAATGAAATGCTCACCAAGCAACTAGAAGAAAACCAGTTAAAGCTTGATACGGAGATCAGTAGCTTTGAAAAAAAGATTCAAGAAGTGCAGACTTCAAAAGAAGAAGCGCTAAAAGAAGAGAGAAGGCATTCATCGGAACTGGATAGAAATTTAGCAAGCTTAAAAGCAGAACATTCAGCACTTAAAGAACGATTAGACGAACAACGTGCTGAATTAGAAGACATGCAGGAAAAACTAAAGGTTCAGTTCGAGAACTTGGCGAATAAGATTCTGGATGAAAAATCAGAGAAATTCACCAAGCAGAACAAAGAGAGCTTGGATCAGATTTTGAACCCACTTGGAATTAAGTTAGATGAGTTCAAAAAGAAAGTAGAAGAGACTTATGAAAAAGGAACGCAGGAGCGTTTCACTTTAAAGGAGCAGATTCGCCAAATGGCTGATTTGAATCAGAAGATGAGTGAAGATGCTAAAAATCTAACAAAGGCTTTAAAAGGTGATTCGAAGGCTCAAGGAAATTGGGGTGAGGTGATTCTTGAAAGTATTCTGGAGAAGTCAGGACTTCGAAAAGACCAAGAATACTTCATGCAGCAAAGCCAGACTATGACAGATGGCCGTCGACTTCAACCTGATGTCGTCATCAAATTACCGGATGAGAAATTCTTGATCGTGGATTCGAAAGTATCATTAACAGCTTACGAGCGCTTTGCCTCGGCTCAAGATGTAAATGAAGCTCAAGCGGCGCTTAAGCAACATGTGACCTCCATACGTGCTCACGTAAAGGGTTTGAGTGACAAGAACTACACTCAATTGTACGAGAACAAAACACCTGATTTTGTCCTGTTATTTATTCCGATTGAACCTGCTTTTGGTGCGGCTCTTCAAACCGAACCAAATTTATATAACGAAGCTTTTGAGAGAAACATCGTTATCGTAAGCCCATCAACGCTGTTGGCAACGCTTTCAACCATTAATACAATCTGGAAGCGGGAATATCAGAATAAAAATGCCTTAGAGATCGCGAATAGAGGGGGAGAGTTACTCGATAAATTTACCTTATTTGTGGACAGCATGAATGATATAGGGAACAGAATAAATCAAACGCAGAGTAGCTATGATGAAGCGATGAAACGTTTGAAAACTGGGCGAGGAAACCTAATTCGTCAAGCTGAAATGCTCCAAGAACTAGGGGCAAAAGCTACCAAACAACTTCCATCTTCAGAGGAAGAATAAAAATTAGAACAAATTTTAGTTTCTAAGGTTTAATACATACAAAACACACTGTATGTATATGTATAGAGCTATATCATCGATTGATTTCAACCCAAAGTACATCCTAAAGGAATGTATCATAGGTACGGCATGGGCTGTATTGATAATGGGCGTAATTGGATTTTTCACTTTGTTGTCGTTCAAATGGGTGAACCCCACATCAACGGCCTTTACCCATAGCACAAATTGGGATGAAGTGGGCCAAGAACCATATTCTTTGGAATCCTATTGGGTGCCAACACAAGATATACCCGAGCATTTGAAATGGGCTGTGGTGGCTTCAGAAGACCAAAGATACTGGGAACATAATGGAATCGACCTTGAGGCAATAGGTAAAGCTCTTCAAGAAATGGAAAACGGTGAACGGGTGAGGGGAGCAAGTACTATCACCCAACAGCTAGTGAAAAATTTATTTTTAAGCTCCAATAAAACTTACTTCAGAAAGGGAGTTGAAGCAGGTTTAGCTTTAACAGTAGAGAAGCTGTGGTCGAAAGAACGTATTCTAGAATTATATTTAAATGTAGTGGAATTCGGTCCTGGCGTATATGGAGTTGGTAAAGCAAGCGAGCATTTCTTTGCAAAGGAAGCACTGGAATTAAAAGCTGATGAAGCCGCACGATTAGCTGCCGTTTTACCCAATCCAAAGCGCATGCGTGTAAACCCTCCATCGCCTTATGTTGCGGAAAGAAAAGATTGGATTCTACGCAATATGATGAACCTAAGCGGTATTGCGTATGTGCAAAAGAAACCACCAAAGCCCGTTTTCAGTGATACAACCTATCAGCATATTGAAGAGGATACGACCACTTCAGATTATGAAATTACTTACTTACCTAAGGCAAATTTCAAACCCTTTAATCTAACAACGAGCGAAGGCCAAGATTCAACTAAAAAAGATTCAGTATCGACCTACTAAGATCTATTTGAAGGTTAAAATGTAGAAACCTTTCATAACGGGTAATTTCAACCCTGTAGAACACACCAAATCATCATACATCTGCTGGTGAGAAATCTCTTGTTGAAGCGTGTATTTGTGATCTTTCATTAATTGGATGAACTCGGTTCTATTTAAGGGCAGTTTCAGCGTTTCACCTACCATGGCCACTCCACTTGTGAAACTGCTTCGATAAAAGAAGTTGAGCTCCTCTAAAGCAAAAAGAGTAGTTATCAGCTGATGATGAGGTGTCAAGCTCCGTATTTGCTCAAGAACCTGTTTAGCAGTAGACAAGCTTAGATAATCAAAAAATCCTTCCGCTAAATACAGTGTCGGTTTATTAGAATCGAAATCAGGATGATATGTTAAAACATCTACTAAATTTTGCTCTTCTACATCAATCGAGCAGACATGATAATTGCTATTCTTATACCCGAAGTCTCTTAAAAAATCTTCTTTTTGCTCCACCATGTAAGGTGTATCTATATCAAAAAAAGTAGCTTTTTCATTGGCTTTAAGTGCGCCATTATGATCAAAACCTGCTCCTAGCACAACAACTTGTGAAACATCTTCACTCAAAGCTTCATCAATCAGTTGTTCGATATAATACTTTCGGCAAATGATATGCATCAAGTCGCCGGGAAGTAATAATTCTTCTGAGGCTATAAATAGTTTACGCCAAAAACTCTTGGAGAGTGAATTCTGATACCAGCTCAAATGACTGGGTAGAAAGGCTACCAAATTGCGATAGAAGTTCTTAGTAGCCGTTGAAAAATGATTCCCTATTCGCTCATGTAAAGTCAGTCCATAAAACTTAATGGCTATATAAGAGGCCGTGTATGAAAGTTTATGGCTAGCCATTAAAAGTGAATTCGGTTAGATGAGTTGATTAATTCGAAGGGGTTTAATAATCAAAGAAATTCCAAGGCTGTAGGTTGGGCGGATCAACTTCAAAAAACATTCTTTTCTGGGTAGTTGGATGGTCGAAGGCTAGCTTGACCGCACGTAAGCCTAAGTCTTTTCCTTTTTTCCCCGGCTCACCGTAACGGTAATCGCCCCAAAGTGGAAAGCCTTCCTTAGCAAATTGCACACGAATTTGATGTGGCCGACCCGTTATCAAATCTACTTCCACTAAACTATAATGAGCACTTTGCTTAATTGTTTTGAAACTTAATTTGGCTTCTTTAGCACGACCGCGCTTAGATTTATAAGCAGATACATTGTTAGAATTTTTGTCCTTTTCTAAGTAATGAACCAAGGTCTTTTCCATCGGAGTCATACCTTCAGCCATTGCCCAGTAGGTCTTGTCCATAGCATGCTTGCGAACTTGCTCAGAAAGCCTAGCCGCCGCTTTCGAGGTACGAGCTAAAACCATAAGTCCACTTACAGGACGATCTAACCGATGAACAAGCCCTAAGAACACATTTCCCGGCTTGTTATACTTCTTTTTTAGATATGATTTGCAGAGCGTAAGAACATCAGGATCGCCAGTATGATCTTCTTGTGATAAAACCCCGGCAGGTTTATCAATCACGAGCAGGTGATTGTCTTCATAAATTACATGGATGTCGGGGTTGGTACGCGTCGTATTCTTTCTTTTACTCATGCCTCAAAAATATGGAATTATGCACTCAATTGTGGAATACGATTCGCCCTGATACATCCTATCTATTTATTTGGATTGAGCTCTTTAGGAATACTATCTTTGGGCATGAGTGAAGACCACGTTCGTATAGATGTATCTGAAAAAGTAGCCAATCTACCACTATCCCCCGGTGTATATATTTACAAGGATAAGAATGGAAGTGTGCTATATGTGGGGAAAGCAAAGAAGCTAAGAAATCGTGTTCGTTCGTACTTTCAAGTATCTAGACCTGTGGATGGACGTATTAAGACGATGGTCTCGAAGATTGATGACTTGGAAGTGGTAATCACGGATTCTGAAGCAGAAGCTCTCATCTTAGAAAACAACTTCATTAAACAGTATCAGCCTCGATATAACATCATGTATCGAGATGATAAGAGCTACCCATACATTTGCATCACTAAAGAGTCTAAGCCCCGCGTGTTTCCTACCAGAACGATTATAAAAGATGGGAGTAAATATTTTGGGCCATACGATAGTGTGATCAACATGAAGCGTATGCTCGAGACCATTCGGAAAGGTTTCGATTTATGCACCTGTGCAGTTTCAATAAAGAACATTGATCGAACTCGAAGTATCCCCAAATGGCATTCCTGCTTTGATGATTATCTTCAAAATTGTTCGGGAGACTGGGATGAAGAGGTTTATCAGTCTATCATTCAAAAGGTGGAGCGATTACTCAATGGCCAAACAAATCAGTTATTACATGAGCTAAAAGAAGAGATGCAGATTGCTTCCGATGCCTTGGCTTTTGAGGAAGCGGCTAAAATTCGCGATAGCTTGGTGGCTTTTGAACGATACAGCAAGAAGATGAAGATGGTGGCCGATAAAAAAGTAGACCGTGATGTATTCTCGTTGATTATAGATCACGAATTATCGGAAGCATGTGGAGTTCTATTTAAAGTTAGGGAAGGGAAGCTCATTGGTAAATTTCATCGCTTTTTAAAGAATATCGAAGGTCTCTCTCAAGAAGTTCTATTACAGTCGTTTGTCGAAGATTATTACACAGGGCAATACACCGCTGCAATTCCGGATGAAGTGTATATCAGCAATGCGTTAGAAGATGATGAAGCACTGACTCAGTATCTCTATCAAGAGAAGGGTAAAAAAGTACCTGTTCATGTACCTCAAATAGGTGAAAAGGCTCAGCTTATCAAAATGGCTAAAGCCAATGCACGCCTGCATTTAAATGAACGAAGATTAGAGAAAGAGAAGGCCGAACGAGATCGGATTCCTCATGCCGTTAAGGAGCTCAAAGAACACCTTCCCCTAACACGACTACCCCGCCGCATCGAGTGTTTTGATAACTCCAATTTGCAAGGTAGCGACCCAGTAGCATCGATGGTGTGTTTTGTAGACGCCAAACCAAGAAAGAGTGAATACAAACGATTCAATATAAAAACGGTAATAGGTCCTGATGATTTCGCCTCGATGAAAGAGATTCTAACTCGACGGTATTCTAAAGTGATGAAAGATGGATTACAGATTCCAGATCTAATTGTGGTTGATGGCGGGAAAGGTCAATTGAGTTCAGCTGTTGAGGCGCTCAAAGAAATTGGCTTTTATGGTGAATGCGATATCATAGGTTTAGCAAAACGTTTAGAAGAAGTTTTTGTACCAGGAAGGTCCGAGCCATATATGATTCCAAAGAAATCAACCGCTCTTAAACTGTTGCAACAAGCAAGGGATGAAGCCCATCGATTTGCTATTACTTTCCATCGTCAGAAAAGATCTAAACGAACACTCGTTACAGAGTTAACAGATATTGAAGGGGTAGGAGAGAAGACCGCCCAGAAACTCTTAAAGGAGTTTGGTTCGGTAAAAGCCATTCAAAAATTAGAGCTCACTGAGCTTCAAAAAGTTACGGGCAACAAAGTAGGTGAAAATATTTTCAACTATTTCCAATAATAGCTCGTCTTAGCCACTGATGTGAGGATGTGACATTGACCTAACATCATCATGTGATGTTGAACTTGGTGTTCAGATATTAACATAAGGGCAACCCATTTGGTAAAGCTCTTCGTAATAGCTGTATACAGATGGTTAAATCGTTCTATAGAAGAATGTGAGAATATGAATCAATCGGAGGAAACCAAGGTTCAAATATCATATCTATAGAGCCAAACCCAAAACTACAGGGTGACTGTAATGGAACTACTAAAAAGAAATACAAAGGCATCTTACAAAGAATTAAGAGATCGTGATCTTGTTAAGCTATTTAGAAAAAAAGCTGATGAAGCTGCGTTTAACGAATTACTGAATCGCCACCAAGCGAAGATCTATTCCTATATATACAGTATGGTGAACAACCCTGAGACGGTGAATGATTTATTCCAGGAAACATTCTCTAAGGTAGTTACCAAGATGGATGACACCTACAATGAGCAAGGTAAATGGATCGCATGGGTGATGCGAATTGCGCATAATGCAACAATTGATTATTTAAGAAAACAAAAACGATTTGTTGACGTTAATGGGTGGTACGACGATGGCGACTCACGCTCTGATTACTTCGACATGATGTCGGATGAGAGTTGGGTAGATGCCGATGATCAAATGGTAGAATCTGAAACGAAGTCTAGTTTGATGAAGCACATCGCCAAACTCCCAGAAGAGCAGCGCACCGTAGTACTATTGAGGCATTATTACGAAATGCCCTTTAAAGAAATCGCAGAATTGACTAACGTGTCTATTAATACGGCTCTTGGTCGTATGAGGTATGCGTTAATAAATTTACGGAAGTACTTTGAAGAAGAAAGACAACATGAAATCAAACATGCCATTAAATGATGAAGACTGTATTCGGTACCTCATGAGGGAGATGGATCCCTCTGAGGAAATCGAATTTGAACGAGAGATGATGCAAAATGAAAATCTCTTGATCGAAGTTGAAAGTTTAAGAAGCACCTACAACAAAGTTAGAAAACTCCCCCTCAAAGAAACTCCATCGCACTTACTTGAATCAGTTCAAGCCCAAGCGGTTCAAGATCAAAAGAAAAACCTACGTGCGGCCCTTATACCCAAAGCATGGCACACCAAAGTAGCCGCAGCAGCTGTAGTGCTGATTGCCATAAGTGGAGCATTCATTTATTCACAAAGCGATAACGAAGTAAATACCTTCAGAAATCAAGTTGGTACGCAAAGTGCATCGCCCGTTCAACCTTGGGTAGATAGAAATGAAGTGCTCAATATTTCCGATAGAATTGACGAAAATCGAGCTAAAGAGCTAATTCAAGACTTCGAAAATAGCTACAATAAGTTAATGCTTGTAAAAGATCAGAACACCCCAACCACTCCACAACGCCAAGGAGTGCTGTTAACAAGCTCCCCCTCTCAGTAAATATAGAGTTGTGGATAACTTTTCGATTTGATGTGAATAAGTATTTTTGTATCGGAGGGTGCCTCGCTTTATATTGAATTTTATGCCTATGAACCAAAGTAAAGCGAGTATTAATGGGTAAAGTAATTTCTATTGCCAATCAAAAAGGTGGAGTGGGTAAAACTACTACAGCCATAAACCTTGCAGCTAGTTTAGCTGCCATCGAGCATCCTACACTTATTATTGATATCGACCCACAAAGTAACACTACTAGCGGGTTAGGCATTGATGTAAAAACGGTGACCAACTCTATCTATGAAGTAATGATTGGTAGCACTGAAACTCAGGATACTATTCGGTCTACTGAACTTGAGTTCTTAGATCTTGTGCCAGCGCATATCAACCTTGTGGGCGCTGAAATCGAAATGATAGATCGTGAAGATCGTGAGAGAATTCTTGATAAAGCTATAGGCGATCTCAGAGATAAGTATGATTTCATCATCATTGATTGTCCACCTTCCTTAGGCTTATTAACTATTAATGCACTTACAGCCTCTGATTCGATTGTGATTCCAGTTCAGTGTGAGTATTTCGCACTAGAAGGATTAGGACAACTTCTTAATACCATCAAGATTGTAAGGCAGCATTTAAACCCTGAGTTAGATATCGAAGGCGTATTGTTAACGATGTATGATACTCGCACGCGTCTTTCTAATCAGGTAGCTGATGAAGTAAAAAGATATTTTGACGATCGCGTGTTAAAGACCGTGATCTCAAGAAACATTAGGCTTGCTGAGGCCCCAAGTTTTGGGAAACCGGCACTGCTTTATGATTCCACAAGTACGGGAAGTAAAAACTATTTATCTTTGGCCCGCGAGATTATAAAAAAGAATAGAAAGCTGTTTAAAGATAGTCCAGTACTTTCGAATTAGGAGATTAATATGGCTACAAAAAAAGTATTAGGGCGTGGATTAGGTGTCTACTTTCCTGAATACAAAGACGATAAAGAGGCATCACCGAAGAATGAAGAGCCTAAAAAGAAGATTGAAGAAGAAAAAGTAGAAGTAGAAGCAATTGACCCTGCTGAACTAGTAAATGTAGTTCTTCATGTACCTGTAGACCATATCAGAGCGAATCCACATCAGCCAAGAAAAGAATTTGATGAGGAGCGATTAGATGAACTCGCGAATTCAATTCAAGAACATGGCATAATTCAGCCAATTACCGTTCGCTATCTTGGTGAAAAGAAATTTGAGCTCATTAGTGGTGAGCGACGTCTAAAGGCTTCAAAATTAGCTGGGTTATTAGAAATTCCAGCCTACATCCGTAAAGCGGATGATGAGCAAAGCATGGCTTTCGCTCTTATCGAGAATATTCAGCGTGAAGACTTAAATGCCCTTGAAGTAGCTTTAGCATACAAACGATTGCTAGACGAATTCGACTATACCCAAGCTCAAGTAGCAGATAGAGTGGGAAAAAATCGGACTACAGTAACAAATATGTTACGACTGCTAACACTGCCCGATTTCATTCAAAATGCACTCAAGAGAAATGAAATTGCAATGGGGCATGCTCGTGCTTTAGTAAGCTTAGAGCAGGAAGAAGACCAGCAGAAGCTGCTTAAAAAAGCCATAGCAAACGATTGGTCGGTGCGCCAGATGGAAGACCAAGTTCGAGTTATAGGAACTCCTAAAACCAAGAAAAAGCCTAAACAAAATGATAATGATCCATTCTATGAGGATATTTCATCTAGGCTGAGAAGAACCTTTAGTACCAAAGTTCAGGTTAAGCCAAAAGCGAATGGCGGTGAAATTAAAATTGAATATTATTCTGAAGACGATTTGGAGCGTATCCTTGGCCTCTTGGATACCATTTAAATCGCTTTTTATAGCGTTCTTATTGCTGTTGAGTAGCCAAGATGTGGCCGCTCAATTTCAATCATACTCATCTCAAAAATTTTCAGCAGATGAGCGTTTTTCAATTAGGTATTACTCTCAAGATAGCACGGTTACTCAGGAATACCCCGATCCCAAAATGGTATTTAGGCGTTCTTTGATTCTACCAGGGTGGGGACAAGTAACCAACAAACAAGTTTGGAAGGTACCCATTGTTTATGGGCTGATTGGTGGGTTAAGTTATTACAGTGTGTATCTAACAAAAACCTATCATGATTATAGAGCGGCTTATTATAATTCATTTGAAGAAAATACGGACCAGCGATTTGGCGCAACCCCAGATTATTTAGCGAATCAGAATGCTAGTTTTTTAAAATCGAGAAGAAATTTTTTACGGAATAGGCGCGACTTCATATATATAACCGTTGGATTAGCCTATTTGCTCAATGCAGTGGATGCCTATGTATTCGCTCATCTTCGTTCTTTTGATGTCTCTGACGATTTATCAATGAATGGTAGGTTCACTCCTGATGTTATAAGAACGCCTCTTACAGGCGAAGTCCCATCTATTACACTCACTTTAAGATTTTAGTATGAAAGAAAGACGTTATAAAGAAACGGTTCCGGATAATTTTAGCCCAAATAACAACAATGATATTTGGAGTGTTTTTAAAATTATGGGCGAGTTTGTTGATGGGTTCGATAAACTTTATCGAGTAGGACCGTGTATCTCAATTTTTGGTTCAGCACGTACTAAAGCAGGTAATAAATATTACGACCTTGCCGTAAAAACGGGTGAACTACTTGCAGATAAAGGCTTCGGTGTGATTACTGGGGGCGGACCTGGTATTATGGAAGCTGGAAACAAAGGTGCGATGCAAGGAAATGGGAAATCAGTGGGATTGGGAATTGATTTGCCCCACGAACAAGGAATGAATGAATACATTAATAAAGAGTATTCAATTGATTTCAATTACTTTTTTGTACGAAAAGTAATGTTTGTGAAATATGCACAAGGATTTATCGTTTTCCCCGGCGGGTTTGGAACATTAGATGAGCTTTTTGAAAGTCTCACACTTATTCAAACCAAAAAAATATCAAAAATTCCTATTGTGCTCTTTGGTTCAGAGTACTGGGGTGGCTTGGTAGACTGGATTAACAAAACGATGAAAGAAGAAGGGACTATTTCTGATAATGATACAGATTTGTTTCATATCACTGATAGTACCGAAGAAGCGGTAGATATTATCTGTAGCTTCTATAAAAAACACGAACTAAACCCGAATTTTTAAATATAATCGGGAACATGAGAACTTTCTCATCATTTAAAGTAAAAGCAATAATACCCAAAAATTACGTGTTATTGGTTTTAGATATGAAGCTTTTTTATTTAAATTGAAAGCTTTGAATAATTAACAAAACAACAAGTTTAGAAATATGAAGGTTTTTAAAAGAGGAATACTCGTGCTATTTGTGGCATTATTAGCTGGTAGTGTATATGCACAAGAGTCGTACGATGATGCCGTAAATATTTATAATACTGCACTAGAGCAGGCTAAGGCTAAGAATTATGATGCCGCAATTTCGAGTTATGAAAAGGCTGCTTCTATTGGTGCAACTCTAGGAACACAGCAAGGAACGGATATTAAGACTAGAGCGGAACAACAAATTCCTAAAGTAGCTCTTAATAAAGCCGCTTCTCTATTCAACGGTTTTAAGCAGTCTAAACAAATTGCTGACCTAGATAAAGCGATTGATGCCTTTAAAAATGCTGGTGGAATCGCAAAACAATACAACGATCAGAATGTAGAGCGTACCGCTGTAAGCTATGTACCACAGTTGTATTACCAAAAAGCAATTATGCTATTTAACAGAGAAAACTATGAACAAGCTGATGTAGCTCTTAACGAAGCTATTCGTGCGAATTCAAACTACGCGTTACCTTACTACCAAAAAGGTCTTGTAGTTAAAAAGACTTCTCCTGAAGATTTAGATGGTATCTTGAACTGGTTTGACCAAGCAATCGCTATTGGCGAGCAAACAAACCAAGGCAAAGTAGTTCGTAGAACGAACCAAGCTGCTCATGATGAGTTATTATTTAGAGGCGCTAAGAGCATCGAAGCTAAAAGCTACGCTAAAGCAATTGAGCTTTTAAAATTAGCTCTTACTTATGAGTCTGAATCAGCTGATGTACATTACCGTTTAGCTGAAGCTTATAACAAGAGATCAGAATTCGACAAAGCTATTGCTTCTGCAAACCAAGCTCTTGAGTTTGAAAACGGTGGTAAAACAGACCGTGCTAAAATCTACTTCGAGCTAGGTCTTGCTTACCAAAGCAAAAGCCAAAAAGCTGAAGCTTGTAAAGCATACACCGATGCACTCTATGGTTCTTTTAAAGGTCCAGCTGAGCACGCAATGGAATTTGAATTAAAGTGTAAGTCAGCTCAATAATTGATGACTTATTAACGGAATATCGAAGCCTCTTATCATTTGATGAGAGGCTTTTTTTATGAACTGAACTAAAGTTCAAAAATGCTTGAATCAGAGTTATATCTGAGAAAGGCATTTCATATCTTTGATGCCGATCATTTTAGACTGTTAAACTAACTACTACTCTCTTATATGTCTTCCACTCTCGACCAACTATGTGTTAATACAATCAGAACGTTATCTATGGATGCCGTTCAAAAGGCAAACTCGGGGCACCCTGGTATGCCTATGGGTATGGCTGATGTGTCGTACATCCTGTGGACTAAATTCCTAAAGCATAACCCAAAGAACCCAAATTGGGCAGATCGTGACCGTTTTATTCTATCTGCTGGCCACGGTTCAATGCTTATTTACAGCTTGCTCCACTTAACAGGATATGACGTAAGCTTAGAAGACATTAAAAACTTTAGACAGATGGGTAGCATCACTGCTGGTCATCCTGAAAGCCATTTAACTCCCGGCGTTGAAATGACCACAGGACCATTAGGCCAAGGGTTTGCCACAGGTGTAGGAATGGCAATGGCAGAGCATTTCTTAGCAGGAAAATTCAATAAGCCTGATGCTCATATTGTTGACCATTACACTTATGCTATCGTAAGTGATGGTGACTTGATGGAAGGTATTTCACATGAGGCGGCTTCTCTTGCGGGCCATTTGAAGCTCGGTAAGATGATTTACCTATACGATGCGAATTCGATTTCCATTGATGGTTCAACCGACTTAGCCTTTACAGAAGATCCCGTTAAACGATTTGAATCATATGGATGGCACGTTCAAGAAATTGATGGTCATAACCACGAACAAATAGAATCGGCTATTCAATCTGCGAAAGCGGAAACTTCTAAGCCTTCTATTGTGATTTGTAGAACACATATTGGTTTTGGTAGTCCTAATAAACAAGATTCAGCATCATCACATGGCTCTCCACTTGGTGAGGAAGAGATTCGTTTAACGAAAGAGAACCTTGGTTGGGTAAGTGACGAACCATTTTTCATACCAGAAGAAGCATTAGCAGTATATCGTGGTGAAGTTGAAAAAGGGGCAAAGTCAGAGGCAGATTGGAATGCTTTATTTGATTCGTATAGCAAGCAACACGCTGAACTCGCTGCTTTGTTTACTCAATGGATTAACCGTGAGCTTCCATCTAACTTAGAAGAGCTTTTACCAGTATTTGAAGCGGATGCAAAAGGCGTGGCGTCTAGAGGAGCTTCAGGTACGGTACTTAATGCTTTAAAAGATGGAGTTTCCAATTTATTTGGTGGCTCTGCCGATCTTGAAGGCTCTGTTAAAACCAATTTAAAAGATGAAGGTCGTTTTGTGTTGGATAGCCCAACAGGGCGTAATGTACACTACGGAGTACGTGAACATGGTATGGCTGCCGCATTAAATGGTATGGCTTTACATGGTGGGATGATCCCTTACGGTGGAACCTTTTTTGTATTTACTGATTATTGCCGTCCATCTATCCGACTAGCTGGCCTTATGCAAACACCTTCTATCTATGTAATGACGCATGATAGCATCGGTCTAGGTGAAGACGGACCCACTCACCAACCGGTTGAGCATTTAGCAAGTTTAAGAGCTATGCCAAATGTACTTGTACTTCGCCCAGGTGATGCGAACGAAGTATCGCATGCTTGGAAAGTAGCTATCGAGCATAGTACAGGTCCTAGTATCATTGTTCTCACGCGTCAAAACATTCCTACTTTTGAAAGAAATGATGCGAATAGTGCATCCCTTACTGCAAAAGGGGCCTATGTACTTGCTGATTCAGACAAGGAAACACCCGATGCAATTTTAATGGGTTCTGGTTCTGAAGTTCATTTAGCGATGGAAGCCAAAGCTAAACTAGCTGAAAAAGGCTTAGATGTTCGAGTGGTAAGTATGCCTTGCTGGGAACTGTTTGAGCAGCAAGATGCCGATTATATCGAAAGCGTATTACCTACAGCTGTAACGAACCGTGTTTCTATTGAAGCTGGATCTACTTTTGGATGGCAACGATGGATAGGCAACACGGGAATCGCAATTGGTATTGATACCTTTGGCGAATCTGCTCCATATGAAGAACTGTATCAGCACTTTGGTATTACAAGTGATCGTGCTGTAGAAGCGGTACTTCAACAGGCGAATTAAGTCATCACTTTGTGAATGTTTGAGAAGCAGTGTTCGAAAGAGCACTGCTTTTTTTATTCAGGCTTGTGGATACATGTAAAAGTAATATCGTCGAGTGGGGCTTCTTCACCTATGAAGGCTTCTAATGAGCTCTGTAGCTTGCGCACAATGGTCTTGGCATGTAAGGAGCCGTAAATCTCCATCAACGACTGTATACGCTCTTCACCGTATTCTTCACCTCTGAAATTACGAGCTTCATTCAGTCCGTCGGTATAGAACAGTACCGAGTCTCCTTTCTTAAAGTGGAATTTCTTCACTTCCAAATGCTTTTCAAGTAATGCACTATTGGTCATACCAAGTGCAAAACCTTCAGCATTAAGGTTAAAAGTGGTATCACGTTCACGGCTGTAAAATATTGGGATGTTATGGCCTGCTCTTACATATGTGAACTCATCTTTGTCATTCGGAAAGAACGCCACACATCCAGTAACAAAGGTTTTATCTCTACTGTTACTCTTCACATAGTCATTCAACTGAATGAATAGATCTTTAGGAGAGGGTTCTTCTTTTCGAACAATCATATTTACCAAAGCCTGCATCCGCACCATGTACAAGGCAGCAGAAAGTCCTTTTCCGGATACATCGGCAATTACCACATAGGTGCCTTTGTCGGTATCTATAACATCGAGGTAATCGCCACCAACTTCTTTAGCGGTATGAGCAAAAGAGTACACTTCCATGTTATCTTTATTGATGGAAGTATTTGGGAGTAGGCTAAGCTGAATATCTCGTGCTAAATCAATTTCTTTTTGGACATCAGATTTTTCCAATAGTTCTACTAACAGCAACAAGAACATGGAAGCAAAGCTGAATGGAAGAAGCAGCTCTGAAAAGAAGATAATGCCTGATAGCCCAAATATATCTACGATGTAATGAGCTACAAAACTAACAGCACCTAACCCGAAAGCTAATCGGCGAGTAGGGTTCAAGCGTTGAGTTAAGTCAGAGAATAAGCGTAAGAACTTAACGTGGCCGGGTAAGTTTTGACCTTGTTGGCGCTCAATATCCTCAACGGCTTCTTTGTATAATAATTTAAGGCGATCGGTATCGGCGGTAAGCTCTTTGGAAATACGATCACGGCTCATGCCCGATACATATTCCTGATAAAATTTCTTGGTTCCGTAACCTGATTGTGCTTCGTTCTTTAAACTCAAAGTGTACTTTCCTTTATTTAAGTAGCGCCTTGTTCGTAATTATACAGAAAAAGTTATATCGGTACATCATCTTACTGATATGCTTCATTAATACGCTTCTTCAGCTTCTCTTTTAGCGAAATATCAATAAAAGCAGCTTTTATAGCTTCAAGATTACAGCAGCGATAATGCTCCATATCCCAACCAAATAGAGCTTTTAAATTTTGATACTCTGTAATCAGGTCAATATCTGAAAGGGAACGACCATCGGTATTAATACTCATTGAAACACCAGTATCATACAGTTTATCTACTGGGTGATCTGACAAAGTAGGGTACATATTGGTTTTAATGTTACTACTTGGGCACACTTCCAGGTGAATATGGCACTTTTTAAGGTGTTCAATCAGGGGCAGGTTTTCGATGCTTCGAACTCCATGACCTATACGCTGAACGTGCAATTCATCCACTACTTCTTTCACACTTTCCGCACCGAGAGCTTCCCCGGCATGACATGTACACGGTAAATTATTCTTGCTGGCGAAATTAAATGCCGATCGATGAGCATCTATTGGGTAACCTGCCTCATCAGCAGCCAAGTCAAACCCAACTACATTTGAACCTCGAAATTGATCCACTAAATGGATGGTTTGCATGCTTTGCTGTTCAGAAAAATGACGAAGTGTACACAGTATTAAACGAGCTTCAATCCCCGTTTTTTTCTTACCCTCATTTATAGCTTCATCAACGGCTTGTACTACTTCTTCAGCGGTTAAGCCTTTCTTAAGATGTTGAAGGGGAGCAAAACGAATCTCTGCATAAATTACATTATCAGCTAAGAGTTGATCAAATAAATCTAAGGTTACTAGCTTTAGTTGTTCCTTCGTTTGCATGATATCGATACTAGCTGAAGCACACTCGATATATTCTTTTAAGTCTGCACAGTTGTTGGGTGCAATGAATTTCTTCGAATAACTTTCTTTCGATATACCAGGAATTAACTTACTCACCACCTTATAACTTAAAGAGCAGTCTAAGTGGAGATGTAATTCAATTTTAGGAAGTTCTTTAACGAGTTCGGAAAAATTCTTCAATGGTTTGGGAATCTGAGTTCGGAATTATCTGCAAAACCTTTAGTTTCTGAAGGTACAATTTTTGTTAATAAAAGGACTTCATGTCAAAGAAACTTCTCTTTTTGTTAGATGGTATGGCCTTAGCCTACCGAGCGCACTTCGCATTTGTAAATTCTAGACTTAAAAACTCCGAAGGTATAGCAACAGGGCCCGTTTTAGGCTTCGCTAATACCTTGTTGAAGATGTTAGAAGAAGAGAAGCCAACTCACATTGCAGTAGCTTGGGATACTCATGTTCCAACCTTCAGGCATGAAATGGATGATAGCTATAAAGCGAATCGTCCACCTCAACCCGACGAATTGAGAGTTGGGATACCGTTAATCAAAGAGATGGTAGAAAAGTGGGGTATAAAGAATATCGAAAAAGATGGCTATGAAGCAGATGATGTGATTGGTACAATTGCTGCAGGTGCCAATGCAGATGATGTAGATGTGCTTTTGGTAACCCCCGATAAAGATTTTATGCAGTTAGTGCATGATCATATCAAAATGATGAAGCCCGATAACAAAGATGGTGGTTTCAATATCATTGATAGGGAAGGGGTGATGGAATACTTTGGAGTATACCCTGAACAAGTAATTGATGTGTTAGCAATTATAGGAGATGCTTCAGATAATGTGCCAGGTGTTCCGGGTATTGGGAAGAAAGGAGCTCCGAAGTTAGTTCAAAAATTCGGCTCGTTAGATGAGGCCATAGCAAAAGCCGATACCATCACGGCGAAGCGTCAGCGTGAAGGGCTTCAGAATTATGCCGACCAAGCTATGCACGCAAAGAGAATGGTAACCATCAAAACAGATGTGCCTGATGTACTTGAATGGGAAGCTTTAGCTTGGAATGGTGAAGACAAAAAAGAGTTAGGTCTGTTCTTTAAGCGAATGGAGTTTAGAACGCTTAAAAAAAAATATTTAGGGGAAGAACCGCTCGAAATTGAAAACAAAGCGGGTGATCAAGGTGATCTATTTGGTACGTTTGTAGAAGAAGCCCCTAAAGAAAAGCTTGATGCTGAAAACAACGCATATAGCTTGGTGAACACCATGGAAGGGGTTAAAGCTTTAGTCGCTGAACTGAAAGGAGCTAAAGTTCTCAGTTTTGATACAGAAACAGATTCGCCTGATCCTGTATCTGCAAAAATAGTTGGGGTTTCATTTTCGGTGCAAGCTGGAAGTGGATATTACATACCTGTGAATGTGGAAGGTGGACTCGATCAGCAAGAGGTGATGGATGTAATTCGTCCACTGTTCGAGAATAAAGAAACCACACTCGTAGCTCATAACTTTAAATTCGATTACCTCATTCTACAACGATGTGGTGTTCAATTAAAAGGAAAGCCATTTGATACAATGATCGCTGCCTATTTGATTGATGCGAATCAAAAAGTGAAAATGGATGAGTTGGCTAAGAAATTGTTGAACTATGCTCCTGTGCCCATCGATGAGCTTATAGGTAAAGGAAAGAAGCAAATTTCGATGGCCGATTTAAGCCCTGAAGAAGTATATCTATATGCCGCCGAAGATGCTGATATCACCCTTCGCTTATATGAGATTTTGCATAAGCAGTTAGAGAAAGACGGCTTAGTAGAAGTTGCTGATACCGTTGAATTTCCATTAATGAAAGTATTAGCTGAGATTGAATACCAAGGGGTTCGCTTGGATACGGATATGTTGAATGGGTTTTCAAAGGACTTAGAAACAGATTTAAAAGAACTAGAAGGGAAAATCTACGAGAAAGCCGGTGAGGAATTTAATATCAATTCTCCACAGCAACTAGGTACCATTCTTTTTGAAAAGCTTGGATTACCAGCAGGGAAGAAAACCAAAACTGGTAGATATTCGACCAATGAATCAGTGCTTACCAAACTAGCAGTGAAGTACGAGATTCCGAGTTTGATTCTTGAATACCGCCAATTAGCGAAGTTAAAATCTACCTATGTGGATGCCCTTCCATCATTGATTAATGAAGACACAGGTAGAATTCATACCGACTTTAACCAAAGTGTAGCGGCTACGGGTCGACTATCGTCTTCTAATCCCAATCTTCAAAATATCCCCATTCGAACTAAAAGAGGACGAGAAATTCGTAAGGCTTTTATAGCCGAAGATGGATATAGGATCATGTCGGCCGATTACTCTCAAGTTGAACTTCGAGTGATTGCTCATATCGCTAAAGATGAAGCCATGATTGAAGCCTTTAAAAATGGGGAAGACATCCATGCGCGTACTGCGAAAGAGATATTTCACTTAGAATCCTTGGAAGAAGTAACTGCTGATCACCGTCGTAAGGCAAAGGAAGTGAATTTCGGTATTCCATATGGATTAAGTGCTTTTGGTTTAGCTCAAAACTTAGGTATCGAGAATAATGAAGGGAAAGATATGATTGATGAATACTTCAATCGATTCCCAAATATCTTGAACTACATCAACGACACCAAGCAATTCGCTAAAGACAACGGCTATGTTCAAACACTGATGGGGCGAAGAAGGTATGTACCTGATATCAACTCTGGGAATTGGAATGTGCGTGGTTTCGCTGAACGCGTTGCTATAAATATGCCTATTCAAGGAACGGCTGCGGATGTTATAAAACTGGCAATGATCAAAATTCATGACTGGTTAAGCTCTGAAGATCTAAAGAGTCGCATGCTACTTCAGGTTCATGATGAATTGATTTTTGAAATTCATGAATCGGAATTAGATACTGTACCTCCAAAGATTATTGAAATGATGGAGCAAGCTGTGGAGATGGCTGTACCGCTTAAAGTAGAAGCCGGTATTGGCGAAAACTGGCTAGAGGCACACTAAGGAGTTAGTAAAATAAAATAGTATGAAATAGTCTCAGGAGTTTTTTTACTCCTAAGAGAATAGGTATCGTGGAAATGTAAGACTCATACTTATTTCAATATTTTATAGAGGAGACTGTATATTTTTAATTGATCGTACTAAAAAAACTACCAAAAAGACGTCATCCTGAACTTGTTTCAGGATCTTTGTAAGGATTTATTCTTTGATCTGTCTTACTAATCATGAGCAATGGATACGTCTATTTTCTAACCAGTTTTCAAAGAAGTACGCTATATATAGGTATTACTTCTAATCTCACGAGAAGAATCTGGGAACACAAACAAGGGAAAGGATCAGCATTTACTACTAGGTATAAGCAAACAATTTTGATTTATGCAGAGGAATTTGATTCTATAGTTGATGCTATTGACCGCGAAAAGCAATTAAAGAACTGTCATAAAGAATGGAAATGGAATTTGGTAAAGCAACATAATCCAAGATTGGAAGATTGGTATGAGACTTTAAGGGCTTGACCTGTGGTAGCACATAAGATCCTGAAACAAGTTCAGGATGACGTCATATCATCATTGTGTAAAAACGGCACCGTCATTCCATAGCTCAATCAATATCAACGGTTCGGATTAATAAAATAAGCTTCAATTAAGGAACATTTTAAGTAGGTGAAGTGGTTCTACCCACATGCAGATAAATAAAGATTTTGATGTCATCATCATCGGCTCAGGAATGGGCGGGATGTCGACAGGAGCCCTACTTGCAAACAGCGGATTTAAAGTACTAATACTAGAAGCAGCGGCACTTCCAGGTGGCTGTAGTTCCTCCTATTACAGAAGAGGATTTACCTTTGAATCTGGGGCTACCACGCTAATTGGTTTCGATGAAAACCAACCCCTTTGGAAACTTGAACAAGAGACAGGAATTCGAATTCCACGCGAAGAAATTGCACCAAGTATGTCGGTTTGGATTGAGGGGGAACAAGCCACGCGTTATAAAGATCGCGATGAATGGGTAAAAGAAGCAGGACGTGTATTTGGTAACCCCACAGCTCAAAAAGCATTTTGGGAAAAAGCATTTCAAGTGGCAGATACAGTATGGGATGTCTCGCTAAAAAACCCATCCTTCCCACCACAGTCTATATCAGATTGGGGGCAACTGTTTACTTCCAACCATCCCAAAGATGCTTATGTGTTGCCTTATGCATTTAAATCAATGCGGGAAATAATGCAACGCTTTAATGTGGACACCCCTCGATTTAGGCGTTTCGTAGATGAGCAGTTAATGATTACAGCACAGTCAAAAAGTGAAGATACCCCTTTTATTTTTGGGGCAGCTGGAATCACCTACACCAACTATTCCAATTACTATGTGCCGGGTGGACTCATTGAAATGATAAACACCATCCGAGATTTTATTCATAAAAAAGGAGGTGCTCTTTATACTCGAGAACGGGTAACTGATGTGAGTTTCTCCAATGGATGGTATACCCTTGAAACTCAGCGTGGGAAATCCTCTATTCGAAATAAGTACCAAGCACCTATCGTTGTTTCTAATATCCCAGTTTGGAATATGGGAGAGATTACCAGAGGTACGATGAGTCAATATTTCGTAAATGAATCCAAGAAATATGATAAAGCATGGGGTGCTATTTCTGTAGGGATAGCTACCACCGATACTTACACAGATTCGATGAGTTTGCATCATCAAATCCATTTAGGAGAAGAACATGTTCCTTATACAAATTCCGATTCTATCTTTGTATCTATGTCACAAAAAGGGGATACCCAGCGGGCCCCAAATGGATTCCGAGTTTTAAATGTGTCGTGCCACGCCTCTCCAGAATATTGGTTTAATCTTCAAGGTGAATATGATGTAGCAAAGCAAGAAGTTGAAGATTACATCGTTCGCACATTACAATCTAAGCTTCCGGGTTTTGCCGCTTCAAATATAGAAACAATTCATACAGCAACGCCTATAACTTGGCAGAATTGGGTGTACCGTAAAAAAGGCAGGGTAGGTGGCATACCCCAAAGCATGGCACGGAGCTTGCTAAATTGGACACCCAATCAGACACCATTTACAGGTCTTTACCTAGTAGGCGATACAACCTACCCAGGACAGGGAATTCCTGGCGTAACTTTAAGTGGTATCAACGTATATTGGCGCATCCTAAAAAATCATAAATAAAGAACTTCTTTTGAATCAGTATTCTCCAAACACGCAGTTTTCAGTTTTTCCACCCGCAGTAAAATACCTCCTTATTTGGAACGGTATTTTCTTTTTAGCAACCGTTAGTATTACGAGCGGCGGTTGGACTCCATTAGGGAATTTACTTGCTCCATTTTTAGTGCTTCAGCCTTTAGGTGATGGTTTCTTACCGTGGCAATTAGTTTCGTATATGTTTCTACATGCCGACTTCTCGCACATTTTTTTCAACTTATTTGCATTGTGGATTTTTGGGCAAGCTCTAGAAAACTTATGGGGTACCAAACGATTTCTCCTGTATTACTTTCTAACAGGAATTGGAGCTGGAATTGTTCAAATACTAGTAAGTGATGGTTCAACCATTGGGGCATCAGGATCAGTATTTGGGATACTTTTAGGCTTTGGAATGATGTTCCCAGATAATCGCATCATGTTGCTTTTTCCACCCATTCCAATTAAAGCGAAATACTTTGTAGCTATGTATGGGTTGTTTGAATTATTCAACGGTTTAACCAGAACCGATTCCGGGGTAGCTCATTTTGCTCACTTAGGAGGATTGGTGGTTGGTTTCATCCTTATTAAATTGTGGAAACTAAAAAAGCCTCAATCTTACGCTTAATCATCTTCGCATTCTATGATGAATAATCAGTCATACGACTCTTTTTGGAATACAGCTAAACGTGGGTTTATGCGTATGCCCACGGCCATTCGATGGATTATAGGTTCAACAACTATAGTATTCCTTATTCAGATGCTTGGTGGCAATTTTGTAAACAATCTATTGTTTCAAGCCTTTGCGTTCGATCCGAGCTTCCCAACGGTATTTATTCAGCCTTGGCGCTTAATTACCTATGCTTTTTTACATGTTGGTTTTCTACACTTTCTATTTAATATGCTTTGGTTGTATTGGATTGGACGATCAGTGGAAGAAACAATCGGCCCAAGGTCATTTACAGTTGTATATTTTTCAGCAGCCATATTTGGAGCACTTTTAGACGCCATATACGCTAATATTTTTGGCTTAATCCCAGTAATAGGGGCATCAGGTGCGGTTACAGGAGTGCTAGTAGCTTTTGCAATGCTTTACCCAAGAGCCCCCATCATGCTATTCTTATTGCCACCCATCGAAGCTCGATACTTTGTGGTAGGTTGGGTACTTATTGATGTGCTGTTCATTGGTAAACAAGATAGCGTAGCAAGACTAGTACATATTGGTGGAGCGTTAAGTGGTTATCTATTGTTGAAAGCCTACAAAAACGGTACAGACCTAAGCGTTATCATCCGATATTTTGAGTATCTTTTCGGCAAGCTTAAACCATCACGAAAACCACGAAATAATAACATGAGTATTGTTCGTGATGTGGAAGTTGTGGAAGAGGTAGAGCAATCTGAATTAGATGAAATTCTTGAAAAGATTTCAAAGGATGGCTACGATGCTCTTACCAAAGAGGAAAAACAGAAATTATTCGAATTAAGTAAAAAGAAGTAGGGCAATACATGGCTTCTATTAATAGAAGAAAGTCGATACAAGTAATGGTAGGAGATGTTCCTGTTGGTGGGGGAGCTCCTATTGTTGTGCAGTCTATGACGAATACGGATACTGCAGACATTGAAGAAACGGTAAATCAAATTGATCATCTTCATCAATCTGGGTCAGAAATTGTTCGAATTACCGTGAACAATGATCAAGCTGCGAAAGCGGTTCCTCATATTAAAGAGAAGTTGATGAACCGTGGAGTTCCCGTTCCTATTGTTGGCGACTTCCATTACAACGGTCATGTACTGCTTACTAAGTATCCTGATATGGCTGAGTCACTTGCCAAATTCCGCATTAATCCGGGGAATACAGGCACCAAAGCACGTGATGAGAACTTTACCACCATCGTAGAGCAAGCCATTAAATATGACAAACCGGTGCGTATTGGTGTAAACTGGGGGTCGCTTGATCAACAGCTTCTTGCACAGAAAATGGATGCTAATAACGACCTAGCCAAGCCTAAGTCGGCCAAAGAAGTTATGCTTGACACCATGGTTGAAAGTGCAAAGCGTTCATCAAAGCTTGCCGAAGAAGTAGGCCTTGCTTCCGATAAAATTATCATCAGTTGTAAGATGTCGGGTGTACAAGATGTAGTGGAAGTTTACACTCGTGTAGCTGAAGTAGTGCCGTATCCATTACATGTTGGACTTACAGAAGCAGGAATGGGTATGAAAGGCATGGTGGCAAGTTCTGCAGCGCTATCAGTGATTCTGCAACGTGGCATTGGCGATACCATTCGTGTATCCTTAACCCCACAACCGGGGGCAGATCGTGCACTCGAAGTTCAAGTAGCACAACAAGTATTGCAATCATTAGGCATTCGTAGTTTCATTCCTCAAGTAACTTCTTGCCCCGGATGTGGACGTACCAAGAGTACCTACTTCCAAGAACTAGCCGAAGACATTCAAGAGTATATCAAAGAGTCGATGCCTGTTTGGCGACAGGTGTATCCAGGCGTTGAGGAGATGGATGTAGCCGTGATGGGTTGCGTTGTTAACGGACCGGGTGAATCGCGAGCAGCCAATATTGGTATCTCACTTCCGGGTACTTTTGAAGAACCGAAAGCTCCGGTGTACATGGATGGTGAGCACTTCAAAACCTTAAAAGGGGATGGCATCGGTGATGAGTTTCGCAAAATCCTCAACGACTACATCAAAAAGAATTACGGAAAGAACTAAGGTTCACATTCCATTGGGTAGCAATAATCCTTTCAATTTAGAATGCTAAGGCACAAGCGGTCTTTCAATTAGTATGAAATTAGACAACAAACATTTCCCTTTATTTATGGTGGTTATAGCCATCATAGCAGCACTTTCTATCATTTATTCATCTATAAATTATAAGGGAACTCAAGCAGAGCGCTTTAAAGAAGGAATTGCTGAAAGTGATTCTTTACTTACCAAAGAATTGCAGTATGTATTTGAAGATGATTCTCTTTCCGTTCAGCAGTTTATGGGAAATAATGTAGTGCTTTTATTTTGGGCTACATGGTCTGAAAAATCACAATTCATGATAGATGAAATCTACACCTTAGCCGATCAAACAGATTCATTAGTTGTATTAGCCGCTATAGTGAAAGATGCTCGCGAAACAATCGACGAGAGCAGTTTAAGGGATGGTCTTTATTATGTAGATGGAGCAGATTTATTTAATGATTTAAAAGTACCAGGCATACCTTCATACATTTTATTCGACCCAACTGGGAAAGTGAAATATGTTCACATTGGATATCAGGAAAATGCAGGATATGGATTACTGCGCGATAAGATAAATGAGTAAACATGATTACATCCTAATAGAAGGAGAAATCCAACTCAAAGAAGGTGCTACCCAACAAGTAGCTACGTCTTCATCGTTTGAGGAAGTAGGGTGTTTTGAAACAATCCGTTCCTATCAAGGGAAGTTCTTTTTATTAGAAGAACACATAGACCGACTGAATAAAGGCATGGAATATTTGGGCATAGAAAGTGTCGTAAACGTGCAAAGAATTCGAAAAGATATCCTAACATTATTGAGTCACAATGCCTTACTAGCAGAAGATTGTGTGGTAAAAATTCAATGCACGAGTTCGGTTGATAGGAGAAGACATGTAGTTATTTCAACTCGTGATTTAACCGAAAAGCTACCACATTGGAAGTTAGCATTGGTGCAAACACCAGTGGCTTCTAAAAAGAATAAAGAGACTAGCTTAAAGCTTTCAAGTCGTATACACTATAATCGAGCGGCCGATGAAGCAAACAAGCTCGGCGCAGATGACGCACTTATGTTAAATGAAGAAGGCTTTATAAGTGAAACTACCATAGCTAACCTTTTTTGGATTAAAGATCACACACTCTATACACCCTCAGTGCAATGTGATTCCCTTGCAGGGATAACTCGCAATTTCATTCTACAAAACTGCAAAAGTGAAAGCTTGATCGAAGTAGAAAAAGGAGCTTATACACTGACTGAACTGCTATCGGCTGAAACTGTTTTTGCATGTAATTCAGTTCGAGAGATAATCCCAATACAACAGATAGGCGATACTCTCTTTGATACCAACCACCCAGTTCTTACACAGATTTCAAGTTTGTATTCTACAAATAAAAAGAAACGATTAAACTAATGGGAGGCTTCAGAAACATAGAAGATGTATGGACTTATCTAGAAGCCATTCCAAAATTCCAAGATAAGGGCGCTTCAGCGGCTAATTTCGCTTTAGAAAATATTTCAACATTTTGTGAAGCTATCGGGAATCCACAGGATAATTTCCCAACCATTCATGTAGCAGGAACCAATGGCAAAAGCACTACCTGTCATTTATTTGAAGAAGTGTATAGGCATGCAGGGTATAAAACTGGCTTATTTACTTCCCCACATCTAATCCATTACAACGAACGTGTTCGTATAAACGGTCGCCCAATTAATGATGAACTCATTCTAGCTTTCTTCCAAGAAACAGAAGAAGTATTGGTAAATTCACCCCTTACTTTTTTTGAAATCAGTACGGCACTTGCATTTTGGGTGTTTAGTAAACTAAAGGTAGATATCGCCATTATAGAAACCGGGCTCGGTGGTCGACTCGATTCCACAAATATTATCACTCCCAAATTATCTGTATTAACCAGTGTTGCCTTAGATCACATTGAAATATTGGGTGATACCGAGGAAAAAATCGCTTTTGAAAAGGCGGGAATCATCAAACAAGATGTTCCAGTTGTAGTAGGGAAAGTCTCGAATTCTGTTCAATCAGTCATTCAAGAAGTAGCGGTTAAGAAAAATGCACCCATTCATTGTATAGATTCAACAAAGGTAGATTTCAAAAAAGGAGAAATTTTCTGGAAGGATTCAACACTAGTACTTCAAACATATTTTAAAGAATCGGTGAATGCCTATAATGTGGAAGTTTGCTTACAAGGAGTGAAGTTATTGCAAAATAGCTTTCCTGTAGAAGTAACAACAGTCCATGAAGCCATTGTAAATTTCAAAGGGGCACCGGGCAGATTCGAACAACTACTGCCGAATAAACAATGGTACTTTTCAGGTGCACATAATGTAGAAGCTCTAGAATCATCACTACGCGTTATAGAAGACGAATTTCAGCAAGAAGCCACGCTCGTTCTATCTTTGATGAAGGATAAAGTGCATGAGCAGAGTCTATCGCAATTGAGGAAACATAAGAATCTCTTTTACTATCAACAGAAGGTGGATAGGGCGGCTAGCTATGAACAAGTTAATGACTTACTACCCGTTAAAAAGATCGATGATTCTACCGCAGAAAGTATTTTGAATGAATTGGATACTTCATTAGTAATTTTTATCGGAAGTTTTTACTTTTATCCCATAGTTAAGCGGTGGATAAATACAATAGCAGATCCAACCGATTCTTTCCTTACCTGATTGAGTGCCCAATAAAGTTTCTACAACGATACTATGGCATTCACCCCAAACTCAGTAAGAATTTCATTATTTATACCAAATAATAGCCACAATTTTTTATGTCAGAAAATCAGACCGTAAACCTAACGGCTGGGGAACTGGAGTCCTTAGAAAAAAAGAAACTACCTGAATTGCAAACACTTGCAAAGATGGTAGGAGTAAAAAGGGTTACAGGAATTAAAAAGAAAGATCTTATAGAAAAGATCAGAGAGACCTCAGAGTCGAAGCCGAAAGGTATCACTGTAAAATTACGTCCGAAGAGTACAAGAGCTAATTCAGATAAGAAGAAGGAGCAGCAATTATCACTGTTAGAAGAAGATGAAAAGTCAAAGGATGAAGTAAGTGAAACTCCAAAAGACGCTCACCAAAACAATAGCCAATCTTCAAAAAAAGAAGATGAGCTAGCTACTTACGGTGGACAATCCCATATCGTTTCCTATAAAAAGAAAGACGACGATAAAGAAGAGGAGAAGAAAAAACAGCAGCAACAGCAGCGAAATAACAATCGCAATAAGAACAGTAAGCGTCGCCAAGAACACGACCAGTTGCCAGAGTCTAATGCTGAAACACTTCAAGAGCGTATTGCGGAATTAGAGCCTCAATTAGGACCATTTTTATTTAATGAGGGTACGTTAGAAATTTTGCCAGATGGCTATGGATTCCTTCGCTCAGTGAATTACAACTACAAGGCGAGTCCTGATGATATTTATGTATCGCCTTCACAGATTAAGCGTTTTAGATTAAAACAAGGTGATTGCGTTATAGGAATCATTCGTCCACCTAAAGTTGGCGAGCGATACTTCGCACTGTTGAGAGTGGAAGGAGTAAACGGACGTATCCCACGGGATATGGATAACCGTCAAGATTTTGACGATATGTTACCTATTCACCCAGATAATCGCTTTGTGATGGAATTCACGCCAAGTGATTACTCAACTCGATTCATCGATTTATTTGCCCCAGTAGGTAAAGGAACACGTGGATTGATAGTAGCTCAACCAAAGACAGGTAAAACTACTTTATTACGTGGTATCGCAAATGCCGTTGCTACTAATCATCCTAAAGCCAAGATTTTAATACTTCTAATTGACGAACGTCCTGAGGAAGTAACCGAAATGGAGCGTTCAGTGAGAGGTGCTGAAGTAACAGCTTCAACCTTCGATGAAAAGCCAGAAAATCATATTGCTTTAGCCGAATTGGTATTTGAAAAAGCAAAAAGATTGGTTGAAAGTGGACACGATGTAATTCTCTTATTGGATTCAATCACGCGTTTAGCACGTGCATATAATGTAACGGCTAGTAACAAAGGTAGAACCATGACGGGTGGGGTAGACTCTGAAGCATTAAAGAAGCCTCGTCAGTTATTCTCATCAGCGCGTAACATCGAAAATGGTGGTTCTTTAACCATCTTAGCAACTGCTTTAGTAGATACGGGTTCTCGCATGGATGATGTAATCTTTGAGGAATTCAAAGGTACAGGTAACATGGAGATCGTGTTAGATCGTAGAATCTCAGATCGTAGAATGTATCCTGCTATTGATATCTTTAGAAGTGGGACTCGTCGTGAAGAATTACTTGTAGCCGAAGAGGAGCGCGAAAAAGTAGTGCTATTACGTCGCTACCTAACCAATATGAATGCATTCGAAGCGATGGAATTCTTATTGAAGCAAATTAAAGGGACAAAAACGAATGAAGAGTTTTTGATTTCCATGAATAAGTAAACAACTTATTTAGTTATTGAAAGCGAATCTGATCAATCAGATTCGCTTTTTTTATGGATTAGAAAAAATGACTTAAGATGTAATTAGAGTACAAATTTTGTTTGTAATCCTACTACTCACTTGGTTGCAATGCATTTATAATATGGCTCGCACTTTCTTCAGGTGCATCTAGCCATGGTAAATGTGAAGCGTCTTTAATGACATGAATGGATGCATTGTTCATATTTGAAACTAAGTAGTTTGCATTATCGATCGTATCCCAAACATCCTTATCACCTACAATAAATGTGACTTTATGTGGTAGATCGAACAAGGCATCTTGAATCAAAAACTGCTCTTCAAAACCACCAAAGCTGACACAATTTTCAATCAATGTGTTGAATGCTCGGGCGTTTCCAGGGATCAACTGCGCATTAACATCGTTTTGCCAATAAATTTCGGATAGCTTTTCAGGTTGATGCACTAACATCATTTGATGAAAATCTTTACTTCCTTCAATAGATGGGGGACCGATGAGTTTCAGCAATAGCTTGTTGACACCTTTTATACTCATTAGCATTACTTGTGGTGGGATTTCAACATTGCTGCCCGCTGGATGCCCGATTAGGGCAATATTATCTACTCTGTTTGGATACGTATGTGCAAAGTTTATCGTAAATAAACCTCCCATTGAATGCCCTACAAAGTGCGCTTTTTCAAGTCCTTTAGCATCCATGAATGAACGCACGAAGTCAACGCTATGCTCTGTAAGATTTACATCTTTGTAATCAAAATTATCGGATAAGCCACTTCCTGGGCGATCTAGTATGTATAGGTGAAAGTTTTGAGCGAGTTCATCTAATATAGAATACCATTGCGAGGCATATCCACCGCCACCATGTATAAGTACAAGAGGTTCACCTTCACCCATTTCATAATAATGAATGCGTTTTATAGGGCCATCAGTTTCAATGAAATTTGAAGTTGGGGATATGCCTTCAGCTTCAAATAATTCCACACTACTTTTTAAATAGGCATCACTGCTAGTTTCTGTAAACTCCTTTTCCATGAGTGATACCCAAATCACAAAAATGCCGATGAGGCATACGACCCCTAATAAAATTTTACTCCAAAGTTTCATAACCCTTCAATGTTTTGTTTATAAATATGATATGGTTTCTATTACCCCAAAAACCTTTTGAATTACGTCAATATATTTCGGACAAAAAATTAGAATGTTGAAGTAGAAGCCCGCTTGGAACCGAATTAGTTGGATACAATTTTCAACCCTATGATGGATGCAATAAGTGTAGTCAAAAAGAATATTCGCCAAAAAGTAGCAGGTTCGTCAAAAACGAATATTCCCAGTAAAACGGTACCAACAGCACCAATACCTGTCCAAACCGCATAAGCTGTTCCAATAGGTAAATGTTGGGTCACGCGAACTAGTAGAGTCATGCTAATAGCTAAGCAAAGTAGAAATCCTCCATACCATCCATACATGGCCGAACCAGTAGCATCATTCGCTTTTCCAAGACAGGCAGCAAATGCTACTTCAAATAAACCAGCTACAATTAGTAATGCCCAATTCATATCAATCCTTCGGCTGCTTGAACATGACTTCAAGAGCATGATACACAGCGATGTGAAGGGCATCACCGTGAGTTTTATCTGCCAGAAATTCAAAATGAACCTGAGAACGGTTCGATTGAGTAGAAAGTAGTTTTTCGTAAAGTTCTCGTGCCGTACGCTCCATAACGTCACCTTCTTTCCCCACCGCTATATAAATTGATTTATCACTTTGATAGGGTGCAATAGATGCGTCTAATAATCTTTCATCATTCCACCATAAACTTGGGCTTACAATTATGTAATTATCAAATAGATGAGGCTGGGTGAATAAAACGTGAGTGGCCAAAAGTCCACCTAACGATTGCCCAATTAGAGTTTTTTGATTCGTTACTCTAAAATTATTTTCAATAAAAGGCTGTAATTCTTTTTCAATGAATTGTACAAAATGAGAGGCTCCGCCAGAGGTAGGAAATTCTTTTTGGTCTAGCTCATTTTGTGATGGGGGCGTGAAATCTCTTTTTCGATCTACATTTCCAATACCAACTACAATCGATTCTGGAATGATATTAATCCAAGGGAATGCTGCGAATTGAGCAATCCCCGCAATGTGTATAATGTCTTCATCTATTGAACCATCCAATAAATAAATAACTGGGTATGATTGATCTTTATTCGTTTCGTAATTGGAAGGGAGATATATGTTAAGGTCTCTAGCCTCGCCTAATAGAGTTGATTGAATTTGAATTGACTTACCTATAGAAAACTCCGACTCAGAAATTTTATCTGGTATATCTTGTGCAATACATAATAATGGTGATAAAGAGAATAGGAGAGTGGCTACGTATCTAATCATGGAGGGCAGTACGAATGATTTGTGGTTATTACTGCGAAGAATTTAAGGCCAATTCGATGAATGTTCCAACTAGCTAACTAAAAGTGTAGTCAATCTTAATTATCTATAAAACAAGGGAATACAACTTTATAAAATTGTAGTGTTGAAAGTTTATATCCCTTAGTATAATTACTAAAAAAAGCCTCTCACTAGTAGTAAGAGGCTTTAAAATAAAAGAGGGCTTTTGCTTAGTTACTCAACATTGCAAAAAGCTTTTCAGCAACAGCCTCAGATGAAGCAGGATTTTGACCAGTTACAAGGTTGGTATCTTGTACGGCATAATCTTGCCAGTCATCAGCTTTACTATAGTTTGCACCACGTTCTTTCAGCATATCTTCTACTAAAAATGGTACCACTTCCGTTAATTGAACGGCAGCTTCTTCTGAATTAGTAAAACCGGTTACATTTTTACCTTTCACAAGGAATTTTCCATCAGAAAGCTTCACATTTTTTAAAGCTGCAGGGGCATGACATACTAAACCTGTTGGTTTATTTGCTTCATAAAATTCTTGAATCAAACGAATCGAATCTTCATCATTGGCTAGATCCCATAATGGACCATGGCCACCGGGATAAAATACCCCATCAAAATCATCCATCTGTATTTGTGAAAGCTTGATACTACTCGCTAGTTTTTTCTGAAGAGCTACATCTTCTTTAAAACGGCGTGTAGCCGGCGTTTGATTATCTGGAGTATCGCTAGATGGGTCGATAGGAGGTTGTCCTCCCTTAGGTGATGCAATGGTAATATCGGCGCCTTTGTCGGTTAAATAGTAATAGGGCGCAGCAAATTCTTCAATCCAGAAACCGGTTTTATTTCCAGTGTCGCCTAGTTCGTTGTGTGAGGTTAATACAAATAAAAATTTCATCTCTTTATCCTTTATTTAAGTCTATTTATTAATTATGAATAGTTCTTTTTGAATGGCTTAGTCTGACTTTACAATCATTTTTCCTTGGTTTTTCCCTGAAAATAGATCAATAAATGCTTGTGGGGCCTGATCGAATCCTTCTACAATAGTCTCTTTATGGGTTAACTTACCTTGGTTTAACCATTTGGCTAGTTCACTAATACCTTCACCAAACTTTTGGGCATAATTACCGATGGTAAACCCTTGCATTAGAACGCTCTTTTTGATCAGTGTAATCTCTACTCTTGGGCCAGTTGGTTGTTCTGTTTTGTTGTATAAGCTGATGGCACCACATGCTATAACTCGGCCGAATCGGTTAATGTTAGCAAGTGCTGCATCTAAAATCTCACCACCAACATTATCAAAATAGACATCAATGCCATTAGGAGCGGCTTCCTTTATAGCAGCATTCATGTCTTTGGTAGTTTTGTAATTGATACCTTTATCGTACCCAAATTCATTGGTTAATAGCTCAATTTTTTCGTCGCTTCCCGCAATACCAATAACTGTACATCCTTTAATTTTACCAATCTGACCTACTATGCTACCTACGGCTCCAGCAGCACCAGACACTAAAATAGTTTCTCCTTCCTTAGGTTTTCCGATATCCAATAAACCGAAGTAAGCAGTTAACCCAGTCATTCCAAGTACGCCTAGATATGCAGATAGAGGAGCTTGATTGGGATCTACTTTGTTGAGCTCAGCTCCATTATGAATCTGATATTCTGACCAGTTCAACATGCCAGATACAAAATCACCCTTTGTATATTGATCATTATTAGATTCAATAACTTCGGCTACCATGCCAGAACTAATGGGTTTATTTAGCTCAAAGGGTTCAATGTATGACTTCTGATCAGTCATTCTGCCTCTTAAGTACGGGTCAACAGAGATATACTTTGCTTGAAGTAAGATTTCCCCATCCTTTAAATCAGATAATTCTAAGTTCGAAATTTTAAAGTCAGATGTTGTGGGGGTGCCCGAAGGTCTATTGTTTAATAAAATAGTCTTTGTAGAATTCATGTCGCTTTAGGTTTTAAAAGTTCATTCCTATTGTTGTTCAACATTGGTATTAAAGATGCCTTGAGAAGAACAACACTGTAATTGGTTAGTATATATCTGACTAGAGAATCTCAGAGATGGGATTGTTGCCGCTAAGGATATCAAAGTGTTCTTTATTGCGTTTTGATGTCTCTAGTACTCCAACTAATGTTTTCGCAACATCAGCTCGAGGAATTGAACCACTTGAGTTAATAGTTTCTTCGAGCATAATTTGATGCTTTGGATCATCATTTGTAAGTGATCCAGGGCGAACAATAGTATAGTTTAATGAACTGTTTTGAAGGTATTCGTCGGCTTCTTTTTTGGCATTTAAGTAATCCTGTAGATCTTCACTTTTGGTAGGATCATCTGCCCCTATAGAGCTTAACATCACGAATTTGTCTACACCGTGATTTTCGGATGCATCAATTAGTTTTATGGCACCATTTTTATCAACCGCTTCTAAGTTTTTTCCTTTACTTCCAGCAGCAAAAATAACCTTATCTGCGTTTTTAACCGTATTGTTAATGTCTTCTGTTAAATCTCCATAAACCGTTTCAATACCCTGGTCTTCAAAAAATGTTTTTTGTTCTTCTTTTCGAACCATAGCAATGGGTTCATATGTAGAACTTTCCACTAGTAGATTAATAAGATGTTTTCCTGTGGTTCCGTGTGCTCCTGCAACTAAAACTCTTTCTTTCTTCATTTTCATAATTCAATAATAACTTTATTAAGTATTCTATTAAGTGAACAGAACCCCACAGAATGAGTTCCTATTACCGTATAGTTACTATTGATAAGACTGATTGAGAAAGAGTTACGTAATCAGAGTACCTGTATCAATGATAGACACAATAGATCGCTTAGTCTAAAAGACAGTTTTATAAGAAGTAATTGTTCACTTAGTAGAGACAAGCCTTACTCTTTAGGAATTGCCTATTACTCATTTTGATAAGCACCTGAAGAATAAGTTAATTCATAACTGTAAGTATATATTTCAAATACTACACCAAATGGATCTTCAACATACACCATCTTATATGGTTTTTCGTCGGGGTAATATTCTCGAATTGGCATTCTTTGCTTTCCGCCAGCTTCAACAATTTTTTTGGTCAAGTGTTCTATATCTGGGTCTTGAATGCAAAAATGAAATAGACCGGTATTGAATGGATTAAATTCAGGTGCTTTTTTATTTCCAAGAGGAAAACAAAATAGCTCAATACCGATTCCATCAGACGTAGACATATGAGCTATTTCAAATTCTTCCCAATTCTCGCCGAATACATCTATGCACATCTTTCCAATGGCAGTTTCTGATTCTTTCTTTACGGTAGAGGGTTTCATAATTACGTACCAACCCATTACATCTTGATAGAAGTCTACGGCTTTGTGAATGTCTGGAACCGTGATACCTATATGTGAAAACGATTTAGGATATCTAGGAGTACTCATAGGTCAATTATTTAAGTGGAAGGTTTACATATCTTCAACCTGACAACTCTACTTAATGAGTATCTGTTCCATTTTTAAGCTATGCATTCAGAGAATGAGGGTGTGGAATTGAGTGAAGCGAATTAATTAAGTCCATATTGACCTAGTATACTTTTAAGTATTGTGTCTGGCTCGTAACTCATTCCGTTTTTATAGACTTCATTTACGTTATGAATTACGTCCTCATTCTTTTTTAGATCGCCTTCCAATAAAACGAAGTCAGCTTTTTTCCCAATCTCTATGGTTCCAATATCATCTCTACCTAATTTTACCGCTCCATTTTTAGTCATAATATGGATCGCTTCCTCAACGGAAAATCCTGCTTCTAACAACAATTGAAAATTTCTTTGGTCACCAAATCCAGGCAATATATGGCGACCAGCATCTACACCTGCTGCAAGAATTCCTCCCATTTTATAAAACCTATATTCAAACTCCATTATACGCTTTAATCTTCGCTCTCTAAGCTCACTTACATCTTTCTTAGTGTATCGATTCTCATTTAGATCTTTAAAATTTCCTCTAAATGTGTCAGACATAACTGTGATGCTTCGCTCATCTAAATAACTCCTCGAAGGTATACTGGCTTCATAAATACTAAGTGTTGAAGTTAAAACGGTGCCGTTATTTATCAATAATTGGAGTAATTCATCTACTTCTTTAGCATCTAGTGGCAGTTCATCGATATAATTTCTTGACCCTGAGCATTTACCATATTCTTTACCCTCTCTAAAATCAGACACACTATTAAAACCATGTTCAATTGCATCTATTCCTAAATCTGAAGCTTCTTGGAATGTAATAGAACAGAGGTGGCCTGTTACTTTCATGTTGTTATTATGCGCCTCCTCAATAACGACCTCTAAAAAGTTAGGATCTACATTCCTATAAACTTTGATCCATTTAGCACCTTTATTTGCCCAATACCTTATAGTGTCGCGCAATGCACTTTCATCTTGAGGGATCATCATATTGGGGTTCCCTCCATCACCCGTTATGTATGGACCACTTGGGATTATTTCAGGCCCAATAAATTCACGAAGTTCTATTTGTTTTGCTAATTCTAACTCTTCATAAGGGTATGCAGCTCCTGCGGTTTGGATAGTTGTTACACCTGAAGCCAAATATAATTTTGAAGCAATCTTACCGATAAAAGGGTGGCGAGGAATGTGAAGATGATTATGCACACCTATAAGTCCCGGTATCATGGTTTTACCAGTTCCATCAACAATTTCTGTGTTCTTTGATGGCTGGAAAGATTGGGCATTACTGATTTTCTTAATTAATCCATCTACAATTAATACAGATTGGCGCTCTCGAGCGGGCTCTCCTGTTCCATCGATAAGTTTAATATTAGTAATAAGCACCGATTCAGGTTCGGAATCGATTACTATTACTATAGAGATGATCAAAAATATTGGGGCGAGAAGAAGTAAATGTTTCAAGACTTAAAAAATAGTTCTAACAATTAATATTGGTGTGAATTGAATAAGGCCTATCAAATTAATCAACTTCCATCGATGCCTCGATTGTAGGATAAACCCTTAATACAGATAAATTTTCTTTTTCTACATAGTGTAGGATTAACCAAGAGAGAGCTAATAAAACTAAGATTCCAATCATATTTTTTTGAACCTGCTAAAGTGCTGAAGGTTAAAGACTTCAACATCACATTATTTGATGTATTAAGCTGGGCACTACTTACAGTTGATAAAATTGTTTCAATGAAATTTCTGCATTCTGTATTCGCAATAATGATTGAGTGTAGTGATTGAACTATGCTCAATAAATAAGAAGGAGTGATCAGTAGTGTATAATCTTGGGATAGAGTTTTATAAAAGGAAAATATATATGAAGTTTATATATAAGGCGATAAAAGCGTATCTTATAAAGGTGCTAAGCCTTGGAGGATCTTAACATGAGGGCTTTTTAATAATTGTTATACCCGTTGTTGCTTACCACTAAAAAGCTTATCTTAGCAAACTATTAAATCGATTTAAAGTTATAACAGAAATTGTAATGAGCATTACAGCAGAAGAAAAAAAAGATATTTTCAAGAAGTTTGGCGGAGAAGAAGCCAATACCGGTACTACTGAAGGCCAGATCGCCCTATTTACTCACCGAATTAATCATCTTACTGAGCATCTAAAAGATAATCAGAAAGACCACGCTTCTCGTCGAGGTTTATTGAAATTAGTAGGTAAGCGTCGTCGTTTGCTTAACTACCTTATGAAAAACGACATTCAGAAATACAGAGAGCTTATCAAAGAACTCGGTATTCGTAAATAATTTTAAAGGCTCCGTGTACCGCGGAGCCTTTTTCGATTTATCCCACCTTTTATACCACGCATTCCAAACGCCTATCAATACAGGGTGGGAAAAAGCAGTAAACAATAGAAAAGACAAAAATAAATGAAAGAAGATTTTAGAAGTATAGAATTCGCACCCGGAAAAACGCTATCTGTAGAAACAGGTCGCATAGCAAAACAAGCCGATGGTGCTGTTGTTGTAAGAATGGGGGATACCATGGTACTCTGTACCGCGGTTAGCGCTAAAGAACCTAGACCGGGGCAAGATTTTTTCCCGCTCACAGTAGATCATAAAGAGAGTTTCTCGGCTGCAGGACGTTTTCCTGGCGGTTTCATGAAACGTGAAGGACGCTCTAACGAAAAAGAGATCCTATCTAGTCGTTTAATCGACCGTGTATTACGCCCACTTTTCCCAAAAGGATATGTGTGCGACACTCAAGTAATTTCAAGTGTTATTTCTTCTGACGAAGAAAACGATGGTGATGTATTAGGAGCCGTAGGTGCTTCATTAGCTATTCACCTGTCTGATATTCCTTTTGACGGCCCAATGGCTGAAGTTCGTGTTGGACGCGTAAATGGTGAATTCATCATTAACCCAACTATTACAGAGCTTAAAGATAGCGACATCGATATGGTTGTTGGTGGTACTGAAAACAGTATCCTAATGATTGAAGGTGAAATGGAAGAAATCTCTGAAAAAGAGATGTTAGATGCTATTAAAGCCGCTCATGAGTCTATTAAAAAACTTTGTGCATTCCAGAACGAACTACGTGAAGAGTTAGGAAAGCCAAAAAGAGAATTTGTGGCTCCTGTAACTCCAGCTGATATTGAAGCGAAGGTTAAAGAGCTTGCTGAAGACAGAATTAAAGAAGTGGTTAACATTGGTCTTGGAAAAGAAGAATACAATGAGAAAATCACTGAGATTAAGAATGACGTTGTAGCTCAACTAGAAGAAACTGAGTACGACGAAGATCAAATGAAAGAAGCGAAAAAGATCTTAGGCGGCATCGAGAAGAACGAGCTGCGTAACATGATCTTAGAGCAAAAACGTCGTATCGACGGTCGTTCTCCTTCCGATATCCGTGATATCTGGACACAAGTTGGATATATCGCTCGTGCGCACGGTTCGTCATTATTCACTCGTGGCGAAACTCAAGCATTAGTATCAGTAACATTAGGTACTAAGCGTGATGAGCAATCTGTAGATACCCTATTCGATCAAGAAGCAAAGCAGTTTATGCTACACTACAACTTCCCTCCATACTCTGTTGGTGAAGCTGGTTTCTTACGTGGTCCTGGTCGTCGTGAGATTGGTCATGGTCATTTAGCAGAGCGTTCTTTAAGAATGATGATGCCTACTTTTGAAGAGTTCGGTTATGTGATTCGCGTGATTTCAGATATCACTGAATCAAACGGTTCATCTTCAATGGCTTCTGTATGTGGCGGTTCAATGGCTCTTATGGATGCTGGAGTGCCTCTTAAAAAACCAGTTGCAGGTATTGCAATGGGTATGATTGTAGGCGAGAACAATACAGTTGTTCTTTCTGATATCCGTGGTGAAGAAGATTTTATGGGCGACATGGACTTCAAAACAGCAGGTACTGCTGATGGTATCACTGCTTGCCAAATGGATATGAAAGTTCAAGGTATTAGCTTCGAAATTATTGAAGAAGCTCTTGAGCAAGCGCATGCTGGTCGTATGCACATCTTAGGTAAAATGGCTGAAACCATTTCTACTCCAAGAACTGAAATCAGCAAATATGCTCCTCAGTTTATTAAGATGGAAATTGATGGTAGCGACATTGGCGCTGTTATCGGACCTGGCGGTAAAGTTATTCAAACGCTTCAGAAAGAAACAGGCACTGAAATTATCATCGAAGAAGATGCTAATGGAAAAGGCCAAGTTACAATTTCTGCAAACGACTTAGACAAAGCAGAAGAAGCGAAGAACCGTATTAAGATGATTGTTGGTCATCTTGAAGAAGGCGCTACTTATAAAGGTGTAGTGAAGTCGATTAAAGACTTCGGTGCATTCATTGAAGTAGCTCCAGGAAAAGACGGTCTTCTCCATATTTCAGAAATCGATCACAAACGTGTTGAAAAAGTGACCGATTACCTACAACTAGGTGATGAAATTGAAGTGAAGCTGCTTAAAGTAGAACATGGTGGAAAACTTCGCCTTTCTAGAAAAGCACTCATCGAAAGAGAAGATTCATAATCTTTTTATTCCGATTATTATTTAAAGAAAGGCACTCCCAAACGGGGGTGCCTTTTTTGTCGTTATAGCACTACCTAATACAATCCAATTTCATAGTTGTACCTTTTTAGAAACAGCGTATATTCGCCGGTACAATTCCTGAGTCCCATTTGATAATTGAACAGATCCATGGAAAATTTAAAAGAAATCGACTTCATCAATAAAACAGTATTACCTAACGGTCTACGAATTGTAACCGAGCATATCGAAAGTGTAAAAAGCATTTCGGTGGGTATTTGGGTAAAAACTGGTTCAAGAAACGAAACTAAAGACCAAGCTGGAGTAACGCACTTTTTAGAGCATATGCTCTTTAAAGGTACAGATACTCGCTCTGCGTATGATATTGCATTGAGTATGGAATCGGTTGGAGGCTACCTTAATGCTTTTACCTCATCCGAGTATACTTGCTACTATGCTCGTTGTGTAGATTCACAACTAAATAGAGCCTTAGATGTACTTTCTGATATGGTGTTAAATCCTGCTTTTCCAGGCGAAGAAGTTGAGAAAGAAAAGAAAGTAGTAGTAGAGGAGATGAAGATGTATCGTGATTCTCCAGACGATTACTTATTTGAAGAATTTACCTCAAAAATGTTTGATGGGCATCAATTAGGGCGTCCAGTATTAGGGTATGAAGAAACGGTAAATGCCTTTACCCGAGAGGATTTATATCAGTACATGAGCGACCGCTATAAGGCAGGTAATTTATTGGTATCGGTTGCAGGTAATGTGGATCACGAACAAGTTGTAGAGATAGTAAGCAACTACTTTGGAGATTTACCTGCTGAGCAAGTTGAAAATGAAGAACAACCGCTCACACCTTACAACGCTCAAAAAATTGAACTTACTAAAGCTATAGAGCAAACTCATTATGTACTTGGGCGTCGTGGTATTCACTTCGATCATTCTGATAAGTATTTATTGTTGCTAGCCAATACAGTACTTGGTGGTGGAATGAGTTCGCGTTTACACCAAAACGTTCGTGAAAAATACGGCTATTGCTATTCCATTCAGACCTTCAACCAATCGTATACTGATGCGGGATTATGGGGCGTATATGTTGGAACAGATAAAGACTATGTAGCTCACGTGAATGAGTTGATTGTAGCGGAACTTCAAAAAATATCAAATGATATTGTTCCTGAGAAAGAACTTGTTGAAGCCAAAACGCAGCTGAAAGGGAAACTGCTCTTGTCGCAAGAAAATACAAGTAACCGTATGATGCGATTAGCAAAAAGTGAACTTTATTTCGACCGTTTTGTGACTTTAGATGAATTAGTAGAAAATATAGATTTAGTTACGGCTGAAGATATGCGTGATTTCTCCTCTAATTTCTTTGATCAATCTTCATTTACAGAAGCAATATTAACTCCTGAACAAGGTTAAAAATAGTTTTACCTTACTTGATAAGAACCTCAATTAACAACTGATTTTTGAAATGATTTATATCAACAAACTTAGTGATCATGTTGATGCAAAAGTGACACTAAAAGGATGGGTATATAACATCCGAACAAGTAAAGCACTTGCTTTCATCGAGCTTAGAGATGGTACTGGAATTACACAATGTATAGTGGCTCAAGATGATGTAGATACATCGGTTTGGGAAGCTGCCAATGCTCTTAAGCAAGAAAGTTCACTAGAAATTACAGGTACGGTTAAAGCCGATGAGCGTAGTGTTGGTGGGCATGAGATTCATGTATCTGATTTAAAGATTGTTCAGATTGCAGAAGATTACCCAATTACGCCTAAAGAACATGGTGTTGAGTTCTTAATGAACAACCGCCACCTATGGTTGCGTAGCCAAAAGCAATGGGCGGCAATGCGCGTTCGAAATGAAATCATTTTCGCTATCCATAGTTTTTTCCAAGAGCGAAACTTCGTTCAAATGGATTCTCCAATTTTTACGAGCAATGCGGCAGAGGGGAGTACTACACTTTTCGAAACCGATTACTTTGATGAAAAAGCTTATTTAGCGCAAACAGGTCAACTTTATGGCGAGGCCATGGCAATGGCTCATGGGTTAATCTACACCTTTGGCCCAACATTTAGAGCTGAGAAATCTAAAACTCGTCGCCACCTTACCGAGTTCTGGATGATTGAGCCTGAAATGGCTTATTACGATTTAGATATGAACATGGATTTAGCGGAAGATATGATCCGGTTCATCGTACAGCGTGTTGTAGATAAGAGACGCAATGAGCTAGAAATTTTAGAACGTGATATCTCGAAGCTTGAAAAGGTAGCGGATAATTCATTTAAGCGAATCACGTATTCTGAGGCTGTGGAAATTCTAAAGAGCGATGCTACCGCAGAAATGCTCGATAAGATGATGGCCGATAGAAAGGAAGAAGAGAAAGCGCTGAAACAAGAACGTGAAGAGATTAAAAAGGAGCACGGTTCAGCGAAGAAATGGCGTAAGAAGCAAATTGAAGCACGCCAAATCGAAATATCTGCTCGTCTAGATCAAATTGAAGAAGATTACAGAAACATACCGAAGTGGAAAGAATCTGCTCAAAATTTTGAGTGGGGTAACGATTTCGGTGGCTCTGATGAAACTGTGTTAATGATGCAGCAAGAAGTACCAATGATGGTGCATCGCTGGCCAGCTGAAATCAAAGCCTTCTACATGAAGCGCGACCCTGAAGATGAACGCCTCGTTCTGGGAGTGGATGTATTAGCTCCAGAAGGCTACGGTGAAATTATTGGGGGTAGCCAGCGTGAAGATGATCTCGAGTTCTTACAAAATCACATCGAAAAGCACGACTTGCCGATGGATGTATTCGGCTGGTATCTAGATCTTCGTAAATATGGTTCTGTACCTCATTCAGGCTTCGGACTAGGTTTAGAACGTACTGTGGCTTGGTTATGCGGCTTATCTCATGTGAGAGAGACTATTCCATTCCCACGTATGATGGGAAGACTTAGACCTTAAATAAGGGTCTAATAAATTTAAAACCTCTGATTATTCGTTTAGTCAGAGGTTTTTTTATGATACCATTTTGCGTTTTCATCTCGTCCTTCAGTAGTCGTAATTCGGCGACGTTCACCGGTGTCTACGTGAATAAGATATATATCGTAATTCTCTCTATTGCCACCTGTATAGGCAATCCATTCACCATTAGGTGACCAACTTGGTGAATAAGCTTCTAATGAATCATTGGTTAGGTTGTAGAGGTTCGAACCATCAGCATCCATTATAAATAGGTCGAAAGATTCATTCGCCATACCATAGAAGGCAATCTGGCTTCCATCTGGAGAAAATGCAGCTCCTGAATCATAGCCAGTTTTTTGGGTAAGCCGCTGAACCTTGCTGCCATCAGCATTCATTATAAAAATCTCCCCATTACTAACCAGAGTAGTGTCTACTTGTTCTTTGATGAGTCGAGTAAATGCTATTTTTGATCCATCAGGGCTCCAAGCAGGACTTTCTTCATAAAGCTCATTGTTAGTTAAAGCTCTTTTATTCGTTCCATCGGCATTCATGATAAATAGATCTCTGCTACTTCCATTGCGTTCACTCATGAAGAGAATTTGGTTACCGTCGGGCGAGAAAGTAGGCAGTACATCACTAGATTCGTGATCAGTAAGTCGTATTGCAGAACCCGTTGAAATATCAATGTGATAAATTTCGTTATTCCCATCTCGATCTGAGTAGGTAACAAGGGAATTTCCATCTGGATGCCAACTCCCACCAAATTCTAAACTTTCAGATTGGGTTAAATTCATTGGGTTTGAACCGTCAGCCTGCATGCTATATAATTCATAATTGCCATCGCGGTTGGTAGTGATTAGCATCTTCCCGGAAGGTTCGCTGATGGGTTTGGGTGATTTCGAGCACGCTATTAAAAGCACGATAAGAACAAGTACTAAGTTTTTCATAGTGTCTATTAATATATATGAACCAATGAATTAACTCAGTTTTATCTAATCATCCTAATTCTGCTAGGTATATTTTTTCTTAGCAATACGATTATTTGTGGTGGGATTTTGAGCGGCTGATTTAAATCTTTTCACTAAATCGCTTCTTAATTTTCGGTGCTTTGTGGCACGCCCAGAAACTCTCTTTCGCCATCTCTCCCAACTTTTATGCTTCAAGTTGGAGCGCATAAGTGAGATTACTTCTTGTTCAGATAGTCCAAACTGATACTCTATAGCATCAAATGGAGTTCGGTCTTCCCAAGCCATTCCGATTATACGATCTACTTGGTGATCGTCGAGTTGATATTTCTCTGTAATGTGGTCGCTCATATTCTCTCATTTTGCCTGATAGAAAGCTTTTCAAAGTTCAAGCGTTCATTCACACTTAAGATTCTATTTAATGCATAATTTTTTGAATTGAAGTGGAGAACTGGGTTTCACTTTTTGTACCTTCAATCTTCCATGGCGGCAAAGAAAAAAAATAGCACAGATTTATATTTAGAGTTGGTTAAGCAGGTAGAATCACGCCAGCTAAAGCCAATCTATTATCTTTATGGAGAAGAGGAATTCTACCTTGATCAGCTATTAGATAAGTTTTCTGCCGTTTTACCCCCGCATGAGAAAGACTTTAATTTTGACCTATTATATGGGCAAGATGTAACCCCTGCCAAAGCTCTGAGTATTGCACGAAGCTATCCTATGATGGCTGAACGCCGAGTTCTTGTAATCAGAAACTTTCTTCAAATAGGAAAGGGTGCAGGAGGGGAAGGCTCAATTCAAGATTTTATTCACTATATAGAGAATCCCAACCCCACTTGTTTACTGGTATTATTTGATACAGGAAAGCCTGCTGGGAATACCAATCTTGGTAAAGCGCTCTCGAAAAGTGAAAATGTAGGATATCATCAATTCGAAGCTTTATCGGATTATTTGATTCCTGATTGGGTAATAGCTTGGGGGAAGTCTCATCATAATAAAGCAATTGAGCCCGGAGCAGCTCAATTATTATCCCAATTTGTTGGGAACAATTTACAGCTTTTGTCTACCGAAATAGACAAAGTGTGTACTTTTGTAGACACTTCTGAAAGGGTCTCAGAGTCCGATGTAAAAAAAATAATCGGCTCATATCGCGAATATACGGCGATTGAGCTCAAAGAAGCCCTAATTAAGCGAGATCTTGGCAAAGCACTTTATATCTCGGAACAAATGTTGCAACACACTAAAACAGACACGGGAGAAATTATTCGACTCGTGGGGTTCTTTAACAGTGTGTTTACAAACATTTGGCAAATTCGAAGACTCGCCGAAAAAGGTTTCGCTAAGAATCAGATTCAAAGCGAACTGGGTATTGCTAGTGCCTGGTACTTCAACAAACTTTGGGATGATGCTTCGAATTTTCGCTACAGCGATATGCCTCGTGTTTTCGAAGCCCTTTTAGATGCTGACCGCTCTATTAAAGGTTTTACCACACTCGACTCCACCTCGATTTTATTTCTCCTTGTGAAGCGAATTATCGGTTAATACCGACTCGCTGTTTTAACAAGAACAGAAATAAAATTTAGTGGATTGATAATGGACTCGTTTAATACTACAGCCGTAAAAAATTATAGCGATGAAGATTTAATGGAATACTTCCAGAATGGAGAAGAAATCGCATTTAACGAGCTTGTATTCCGTTACAAAGATAGATTGCACAATTTCCTATATCGTTATACTCACAACCACCAAGATTGTGAAGATTTAGTGCAAGAAACTTTCTTAAGAGTTCATAAAAGTAAATCTTCTTATGAGAGAATCGCTAAGTTCTCAACTTGGATGTACACCATCGCATTAAACTTGGCGAAGAGCTTGTACAAGAAGAAGCAAAAAATGCACAAAGTATCTATTCATAAAGATCCTAACGATTCTGAGGATTATGAAATGCATATCGAGGATACTAACATCCTACCCGACCAAGAATTACACGAGAAATTAAGCCTAGAGCAGCTTGAAAAAGCACTAATGGCATTGCCAGAAGACTTTAGAGAAGTAGTGATGTTACGTGACTTACAAGAAATGACTTACGAAGAAATTTCTGAAGTAACGGATATTCCAATGGGTACGGTGAAGTCAAGAATTAACCGTGGCCGTGCACAAATTCAACACATGATAGAAAGTTACGTGGATTTGGGAACTTCTTTCTAAAAGCAGACTAAAAGGGTAATGAAGACACACACTAGCATTACCCTTTATGAAATTTTTAGAAAAAGAATACCATCCGGTAATTGAAAATTATATTTCTGACTACGTAGACGAACAGCTTGATCTGGTCGAGAGAGACACTTTCGAAGAGGTGTTGGTTCACGACGATGATTTGCGTGAACTAGCATTCTCAGCGAAAGAAGGAAAAAAGTTGATGAGTTTACTGAAGCAGTACAAAGCCCAAGAAGGTTTTGAAGATCGTTTAAAAGAACGAATCGCAGCAGAGACAAATTAAGTTATTTTGAAGAAGCCATTTCCGATAGCAGGAATGGCTTTTGTTGTATAGCTACACTCAATAAGGTATGGCCTGCAGCCAGCACGGCCATATTCTGCATATTTGTAACTTCCTTTTCTGTAAAAGGCAGCCCCCATTTACCATCTGAGGATATTAAAAAGCCTTCCTCGTTTTTTTCTAAAGGCTCTTTCCCGAATAATGCATGAAATGTATGTTCGCGGACGACCATGATTGTCAAAATCTCACCTTGTAAACTGAGTGGGTCTAAGCCAAATCCTGCAAAGTAAATTTTTAGATCACCATTGGTGGGAGCATTTGAATAGCTTTTAAATGGTTCGGTGCTTTGATAATCAATTCGCTTTCCTTCCTTTTCTTCATACTCCGGCTTATTCGCTAATTCCTCAGCCATTTCTCTCATGATATTATGCCAAAGAGGTAAATCCATTTCAAATCGATCACTTTTATTTAAGGGCTGATAGTCTCCAGCAGGGATTACATGCTTTATTCCCGAAGCATAACCCTGTTTAGTACTCCGTTCATGCATTAAAAACCTGAAGTCTTTTTCTTCCTCATTATATATCAGAGTTAAGGTAGAAATACCCCCTAATACAACAATATCATGAAAGGAATGTGGAGTTTTTGCCAATGCCTTGACAGCTTTTTTTCTGTAGTTATTAGAGGACCATTTCACGTAATCTTTGATGGTGAAATGATTTTTAAATCGTTCTTTATTAGAGATTACAGATTTAGCCAGCTCATATTCCATCGGCTTCCCAAAATCGATTTTCGAAAAATACTCATCGGCTTCCCTTGAGATTTGTATGGTATATCTATCTGAATTAGGTTGAAATCCCATTATTCGATATTGCGGATTACTTTTAAAGATGCGTGGTTTCATTAGTTCATAGATGGCATCATGAAAAGTAGGATAGGTGGTTTCTTTATCTTTTAGCGGTAATAATGAATTTGGTGGAAAGACTTTTGGGGATTGATATTCTATGGTTTCTATATCAATTTTGTCTAAAGAGATAGGCTTTGTGGGTAGCCAATCGGAATGCATAAGAAGTGGGAAGGACGGTGATGGTTTTCTGAAATGACTCGCTTCAAGAAGATCAAAATTTAGCGAGTGGGCTAGGGCTGAAAGCAAAGTTCGTTTCTTAGCAATCACTTCTTTTTGAAACCATAGAAACTCATCCTTGGATTCTATAACCAGTCCATCGGCATGCGTTTTGTTTTTGGCTTTCGAGTAGATCCAAAGTACAAAGCTTATTATCGGAGTTAAAACAGCTAAAGCTTGTAAATAGATGTTTGAGTATAACAGATTCGCTACTTCTTCCATGCTCCCAATTTATATTTGATCAAACACATTGAATAAAAGAAGTTTAATCTGTTATTTCATAATGAATTTTAATCTAAAGGGAATCGATGAAAATAAAGTACTTAGCTAAATCTATAACGGGTTTAATACTCTGGATGGTGATGTTTACACCATTACTGTCCGCTCAGGGCGTATTAACATTCGAGGATGTAATGAAATTTGAGGACATTCGAAGTCCACAATTTTCTAGCAATGGTAATTGGATCGCATATGATGTGTGGCCTGATCGTGGTGATGGAAAAGTGGTGATTCAACACACCTCAAATTCTACTGAATATGAACTGGATTTAGGGAGTTCAGCTAGAATCACTTCAAACGAAAAGTGGGTGTTCGCCTATAAAAATGTACCACTAGTTGAACAAATCAAAGCCAAAAAAAACCAACCAAAGCGTGGCCTTATGTACCTAAATCTATCTTCAGGAAATACATCTGAAGTAGATAGAGTGGCTTCATATAGCTTATCAAATGACGGGAAATGGGTGGCCATTAAACATTATGCAACTAAAGAAATAGAAGAGTTAAAGCATAAAAATAAGAAGTTGGGTACGCCGGTTAAGCTTATCAATTTAGAAAGTGGATCGGAGACAGAGCTCCCATTTGTGTCATCGATGAGTTTTGATAGCCTATCAACACACTTTGCCTATGCAACGGTGGATACATCGGGTGAACAAAATGGGCTGTTTGTTTACAATCTTAAGAATGATAACTCAATGAGCGTGGATGCTTCTGAAAATACTTATTACTCTAATATCACTTGGGATAATAAACGAGCACGAATGGCTTATACAAAGGCTCCTTTTAATGAAGATTATGAAGTTTCTGATGCGGAATTAAAACTCTGGGAAGCCAATAACTCTTCTGCCAAAAGCTTAGTACTTTCTACAGATGTTGACCCTGACTATGCGCTTACTTCAGTTAATTCACTACGGTTCACACATGATGGAAAACGTCTTTTCTTTGGCTTACAAGGTAGAGCTATGGCCGACGTTGGTAAGAAAGAAAGTGATGATAGTGAAGAAGATATTGATATCTACAGTGTTGAAGATATCGTTGATGATAGGGAAATGGATCTATGGCATGGAGACGACCCTCGTATTAAAACGCATGAAATCGTAACGTGGAATAGCAGGAAAAACCACCTTTATACATCAGTTTATCATTTAGATCAAAATAACTGGGTTCAACTTGCTGATGTACGCATGCCTGAAATTAGAATAGATCATTCATCAGAAACTGTACTAGGTTATAACAGTGACCCATATCTGATTGAGGTTACTTGGGATGGATCATATAATGATTGGTATATAGTTGATCTAAATAATGGTAAAAGAACTCGCTTTGTTGAAAAATTGGGTGGTTTCACCTATCAGTCGCCAAATGATGCTTATGTAGTTTACTATGATGATTCCAATTGGCATGTATATGATACTCAAAGCAAAGAAACGAAATCATTAACAGCATCAATTGATACCCCTTTCTACAATGAAGACCATGATTATCCATCGGATGTCCCCGGATATGGAGTTGCGGGTTGGGTTGATAAAGGGAATAGCGTACTCATCAACGATAAATATGATGTATGGCACTTCAATCTAAGCAGCGGGAAAGCAACCAATATCACCAATGGTGAGGGTAGAACCGAGAAACGTATTTTCAGAGTAACCAATCTTGAGGATAAAGATTACTTCAAAAATGGTGAAGAAATACTTTTAACGGCTTACCATGATTTAAAGAAAAACTTTGGTTTCTATAGCACTAAAATCAATGGTTCAGGTGTAAAACAGATTCTGGAAGAGGATAAAAAATTCACTCTTGTTGCAAAAGCTGAAGACAGTAATAAAATTCTCTATAAACGCGAAGCGTACGATGAATTTCCGAACTTATGGGTAGCGAACGACAAAAGTTTTAAGCGTACTAAACAAGTTTCTCAGCTGCACATGGACTTAAAGCAGAAGTGGAATTGGGGTACGGCGGAATTGGTTGATTGGCTCAGTCTTGATGGAACCTACATGCAGGGTATTATCATCAAGCCGGATAACTACGATCCGAAAAAGCGATACCCAATTATGACTTACTACTATCGCTTCTATTCTAACCGACTACACGATTTCAATGAACCCAAAACAAATCACCGTCCAGTATTTGCTCAGTATGTGAGCGATGACTATGTGGTATTTTTACCAGATATTCGTTTTGAAATTGGTAGGCCTGGATTCGCAGCTACTAAGAGTTTAGTGCCGGGTGTTCAGAAGTTAATTGAAATGGGAATTGCTGATGAAGATAAATTAGGGCTTCATGGGCATTCATGGAGTGGGTATCAAACTGCTTTTATCGTTACTCAAACCGATATCTTCGATGCAGCCGTATCAGGAGCTCCAGTGAGTAATATGACCAGTGCGTATTCTGGAATTAGATGGGCTTCTGGTTTAGCACGTCAATTCCAATACGAGAAAACTCAAAGTAGAATTGGTCAAAGTTTAGTAGAAGCACCAGAAAAATATATTGAAAACTCACCGGTGTTCTTCGCAGATAAAATCACTACACCTATGCTTATTCAGCATGGTGATGCGGATGGAGCGGTGCCTTGGTATCAAAGCATTGAGATGTACCTAGCGATGCGTAGATATAATAAAGATGTGATCTTTCTACAGTATCACGGTGAGCCACATCACCTTCAGAAATTCCCGAATAAATTGGATTACGCAATTCGTATGAAAGAGTACTTCGATTATTATTTGAAAGGAGAGGGGAGTCCAGAATGGATCCTAAAAGGAGAAGCCTATCAAGGTAAATAAATGAGATAGCTTAAAGCGAAAAGGCGGTTAATTGATAACCGCCTTTTTTTATGCTCGTTTATTCAAGAAGCCTTGATTCTCCCAAGTGAATACTCTTAAAGACCTGAATTAAGACTGAAAAAACCGTTATTTCACAACCTCAAGTACATACTTTTGATCCACATCTTTAAGTAAACGACCTGCCTTAGTATGTATGGAATGGTAAAATAGTAACACAGCATTTTCTTCAAAGGCTTTGCGCAGTAATAATGTTTTAGCCTTTACAACCTGTAAAGGATCTATATCTTCTTTCTTTGTAGAATACTGATTGATGTGAGAATCATCTGGGATTAAATCCCCAAATATATAAGCTGTTTCACCTTCATCTTGAATCTTTACAATTTGATGCCCAGGTGTATGCCCACCGGTATGAATGAGTTCAATTCCGGGTACCAATTGAGTGGTGTGATCTGTTAAATGCACAAGTTTATACTCTGCTTCTAACTTATATAGTTCATCCAGCTCATACCTGGAAGTGTTTTTCCCGCCATTGTTTTGAATCTGTTCTAAAGCATAAAGCCACTCTATTTTCTGGACAAAGTAATTAGCAAATGGGAGGGTCGTTTGGGTTTTAAAATATGCATCAACATAGGTTGAGCCCCCGGCGTGATCATAGTGTAGATGGGTAAGAACAACGTGCGTAATGTCTTCAGGAGTTAGGCCAAATATATCTAGATTGGTAACAATATTTGAAGCATGTGTATATTCACTGTTGTGATCTAAACCCCATCCTAAGCCTGTGTCTACCAATATATTATGCTTTCCCGTTTTAATTAAAATAGGATCTATACCGATTTTTCGAACCTTCTTATAGTCTTTGTTTTCTTCACTTTGTATATGGTCTTCATAGGCCAATTTATTGAAAGTACCATCTTTATGGTTTTCAAAAATGCCTTCACTCAAATGTTCAATTTGAAAACGACCTATGTTCATGAATGGTCCTAAATGTTATACGGTTAGATGACTTTAAAAAAGATTCGAAAACAACTTAATAAATCTTAGCTTTTGAACAATTCATTTTATCTTCTTCTATGAACAAATACGACGTAATTATTATTGGTTCGGGGCACAATGGGCTAACTACGGGGTGTTATCTAGCCAAATCAGGTAAAAAGATTTTAGTACTCGAACGCCGCGATACTATTGGGGGCGCTGTTTGTACCGAAACTATGTTCAAGTCGCCTGAAAATCCACATGGTTTTCGAATGGACGTGGGTTCCTCGGTTCACATCATGATTCATCAAACAGGGATTATCGAAGAACTAGAGCTCGAAAAATATGGCTTAGAATATATCGATATGGATCCCATTATGTCGTATCCCGTGCCAACGGGTAAAGGGGTAATACACTTTTTTAAGGATGTTGAACGAACCCTAGAATCAATTGCTAAAGTAGCTCCAGAGGATGTTCAGAACTATAAAGACTTTATAAAGTTCTGGGGGAAGATAAATCAAGGAGTGTTAAAAGCGTTTATGACGGCACCTTCAGCTAAAAATATTTTTGCTGAAATGGCTCTTCAACAAATGAAAGAAGGGGCAATGTTCAATAAAGGGGAACAAACAGCAGGCCTTCAAAAAATCCTATCAAGTTATGGTAAGGTTGTAGATGATGCTTTTGATAACCCATATATGAAAGCGGCATTGTTGTGGTTTGCAGCTCAGTCTGGTCCTCTACCTGATCATTCAGCTACGGGCGATTTTGTTGGATGGCAATCGATGTTGCATGAAAGTGGAGCCAAACACCCAAGAGGAGGGAGTGGTATGCTCACACAAGCCATGAAGAACCTAATTGAAGCATATGGTGGCGAGGTAAGAAGTAATAGTCCTGTTGAGAAAATATTAATTGAACAGGGTAAAGCCATCGGAGTTCGAACCGAATCAGGAGAAGAATTTAAAGCGGATATCATAGTTTCGAATGCCCATGTTCAAACCACTATGATGAAAATGGTAGGTCGGGAACATTTAGAAGATTCGATGTTTAAGAAGGTTAAAAACATCAATGTTGGAAATGGCTTTGGCATGGTAATTCGGTGTGCAGTTGAAGAATTACCGATTTATACTGCCGCTCCAGAAGACCCTTACATTCACAATGGTATTCAGCTACTAGCTCCTTCAGTTCAGTACATGAAAAATGCGATAGGAGATTACACAAAGGGGATGCCTCCAGAGAAGCCAGCGGCACTTGCTATGACCTTCTCTGCCATTGATCCAGATGTAGCTTTAGATGGCAAGCATACTATGTTTGTTTGGGCTCAATGGCATCCTTATGAACTAGCGAATGGAGTTCAGTGGGATGATATTCGTGAGCGTGAAGCCCAAAAGATTTACGATGTAGTGGTGGATTATGCGCCAAATATGAAAGGCAAGTTGATAGATTGGTACATTCAATCGCCTTTAGATATAGAACGCAAACATGGGTTATTGAAGGGAAATGTAATGCACGTAGAAATGAGCTTCGATCAGATGTTTATGTTTAGGCCGATTCCCGAAATGAGTCAGTATGAAACCCCGATTAAAAATTTATATCTATCCAGTGCATCTTGCCATCCTGGTGGGGGTGTTTTTGGTGCTGCAGGACATAATGCTGCTCAAGTAATTCTGAAAAAACATAAAAAATCGTGGTTTTAGTAAAACCTCAAAAGTAGACGAAATTCATTGAGATCTATACTCACAATTCATTGTACTAAATTAGTTCATAATCTAAATGCTGTTAAAGCTCAGCTCAAAGATGGTGTAAAAGTTTATGCTGTGGTAAAAGACAATGCCTATGGCCATGGGATAGAAGGAATTGCCAAATATCTTGCACCTAAAGTAGACGGCTTTTGTGTGGCTAGAGTAGAGGAAGGCATCACTCTAAGAACAATAGGTATTCAGAATCCAATTTTAGTATTTGAGCTTCCAGAATTAGAAAAGGCCAGTTGGTTCAAAGAACACAATTTGATAGCGACCGTTGGGGATATAAATGATTTCGATACTTTGGTAGAGGGTACCCAGTATCATATCAATTTTGATACTGGCATGGGGCGACTTGGAATCCCATATTCACAATATGAATTAGCGATTGAGAAGTATAAATCATCGTCTCAGTTGACATGCACGGGGATATACACACACTTTGCTACAGCGGATGTAGCAAATAGCGAAGGCGTTGTAAGTCAGCTCGCAAGATTTACAGAAGTAAGGAAGGTATTTCCATCTAATATTATGGCCCACACTGCTAATACAGGAGCCATTTTTAACTATTCAGATTTAGAGATACAGTTCGATGCTGTAAGGCCTGGCGTATGTTTATATGGCTATGCTCCAGGTTCCACTAAAATAGATGCTCTAATCCCAGTAATCGAATGGGAGTCTCATATTCTTCAAACACGAGCAGTACAAAAAGGGGATACTATTGGCTATGGTGCAAGCTGGGTAGCTCCAGAAGACGGATACATAGGAACAGTACCTGTTGGTTATAGTGATGGGATTCAACGGCGTTTAGGAGGGAAAATTCAGCTTAAAGTAAATGGGAAACTATACCCTCAAGTAGGAAGAATAACCATGGATTATATCGGAATATTCACACCTACAAATGACTTCCATAAAGGGGATAAAGTAACACTTCTAAACGACAAGGAATTAAGTGCAGAGGTATGGGCTCAACTAAATGAAACCATACCCTACGAAGTCACAACTGCTTTAAATAGTAGAATTAAAAGGGTTTTTAAAGACTGAGTCTTTTAGTAAGCAATCTCTACTAATTCGAAGTCAACTCGGATAGTGTCTCCAGAGTTATTGAATTCTGGAGGAAAGATTAACACTCTCTTACCACCTTCTTTCATACCTACTACACCTTCAGCCATATATGGAGTATTGATTCGTAATTTATTACTCCCAATAGTTGTAAAGCGAGTATCTACAACTTGAAAGTTGAAAATGGAAACAAATCCCGTTGTCTCAGTACTTCCATCTTCATAGGTACTACCAATAATATTATCTATGGTAGTAATATTTCGCTGCCAAGCTGTGAAGTGAAAGGAAACATCGTCTCTAGTTTGAATAGCTAATTCACCACTACCTTCTTGAATGTCGTAATAAATTACACCTGATTCAGTGGTGTCTTTAGTGGCTCCTTCAATAGAAAATGGAGCAGGTACGGTAGTGTAATCTCTACGAATGAAATCATTATTGCCGTCATCACACTGGATAATGAAAATGGAAAGAGAAAATAGAAGTAAGAATGAAATGCGCGTCTTCAAATGACTTTAGCTTTGGTTAGTAAAAATTATGCTCTATAAACTAATGAACATTAGTTTTAGTATCTGCCTAAGATAAAAGGAATGACTTTAAAATACCTATCCTCATTCGCTATTTAATGCCGCTTTTAATGCCTTTTCTCGTTGTTTGAGAGCAACTTTACTTACAAATATTGAGAACTCATATAAAACTGTAAGTGGTATAGCTATCAATATCTGAGAAACGGGATCAGGTGGAGTTAAAAATGCAGCAACCACCAAGCATGCGACGAGTGCATGGCGGCGGTAATGGCGTAAAAATTCGGGGGTCAGAATTCCAATTTTACTCAAGGCATAACTTACAACGGGTATCTGAAAAATCATTCCACAGGATATCACCCACATGCTCAATGAACTGAAGTAAGAGTTAATATCGAAATCATTACGAACCGCTTCAGATATTGAAAAGGAAGCAAAGAACTGCAATGCAAATGGAACCAAAATGAGGTAACCAAATGCTACACCAAGTAAAAAGAATAGGGTGATGAAAAAGGCTGTTATAACCGTTTTCTTCTTTGTTGAAACTTCAAAAGCGGGTTCAACAAACGACCACAATTGATAAAACAGAATAGGAGAGCCGATTACCAAACCTACTATAAACAGAACCCCCCAAAAGGTAAAGAACTGCCCCGGTAAACGCCTACTTTGAAGGGTTAAATCAATAGCATCGATACGAATGATGTCATACATGAAGAAGTCGGCATTAGCAGGACCCAATAAAATGGTATTTACGAAGTAATCGGAAAATATAAACGCAACTACAACTCCAACTAAAACACCTATCAACCCTTTTACAATGCGCCAACGGAGTTCTTCTAGGTGTTCTAGAAAACTCATCGTTGAGGTGCGGTCCTCGGGCTTGGGAGCCTTAGGAGGGTTTTTCTGCATGATCTGACGTTCGCTCAAGCTACTTCCGCTTTTAGGCCGTTATGAAGTCATATAGAGGGAATTGCTCACACAATGCCTCAACTTCTTGGGTTACTTTTGCATGCACTGTTTCATTCTCAGGATCTTGAATTACACGATCGATGAGTTTAGCCACTGTACGAAATTCTTCTTCACCAAAACCACGAGTTGTCATAGCCGGCGAACCAATTCTGATACCTGAAGTTACAAATGGACTTTCAGTGTCAAACGGTACCATATTCTTATTCACGGTAATTGCTGCATGACCGAGCGCTTCTTCTGCTAATTTACCCGTCACACCTTTATTTCGGAGGTCAATAAGAATTAAGTGATTGTCGGTTCCACCACTAACAATGTCATAACCCATAGCCATGAACTCATCAGCCATAGCTTTAGCATTAGCAATTACCTGAGTTTGATAGTCTTTGAAATCAGGTTGTAGTGCTTCGCCATAGGCAACAGCCTTAGCGGCTATCACATGCATAAGTGGACCACCTTGGGTACCTGGGAATACTGCAGAATCTAATACTTCACTCCAGTTTTTCACTCGGCCAGACTTTGGAGCCACAACACCTAAGGTATTTTCTCCATCTTTACCGATTAATATCATTCCACCACGAGGTCCGCGCAAAGTTTTATGCGTAGTAGTTGTAACTACATGAGCATGAGGAAGTGGGCTTTTTAAATGACCGGTAGCAATCAAACCTGCTGTATGCGCCATATCCATCCATAGGTAGGCACCTACTTCATCAGCAATGCTTCTGAATGCTTCGTAATCATAATCACGAGAATATGCGGAAGCTCCAATTGAAATCATTTTAGGCTGAACGGCTTTCGCTTTCTCGCGAATCTTGTCATAGTCTAAGCGGCCCGTTTCTTTTTCTACACCGTAAAATTCAGGCTTAAAATAAATACCTGAAAAATTCACATGAGAACCGTGCGTTAAGTGTCCACCATGAGAAAGGTCAAAGCCTAACAAAGTTTCACCTGGCTTCATAAAAGCTAGATATACAGCTGCATTGGCTGAGGCACCAGAATGAGGTTGAACGTTTACCCAGTCGGCGTTATACAATTCTTTAGCTCTATCACGAGCAATGTCTTCCACTACATCTACAAACTCACAACCACCATAGTACCTTTTACCAGGGTAGCCTTCCGCGTATTTATTTGTGAGTACACTGCCTTGAGCTTCCATCACCGCTTTTGAGGTGAAATTCTCAGAAGCTATAAGTTCAAGGTTTAAATTTTGTCTATTCGTTTCTTTCCCGAGTAAGTCAAAGATCTTTGAATCTTGTTCATTCAGTGATTTCATGTGAGGAGCTTACTTTGTAGTTAGTGATTCAATTTTATTAACCCGGCGTTCATGGCGCCCACCTTCAAATTCAGTATTGAGCCAAGTTTTAATAATTTCTTCAAGCTGTTCTTTGCTCAATTCACGGCCCGGTAAACACATAATGTTTGCGTTATTATGAAGGCGTGTCATCTCAGCTACTTTTGCTGAATACACTAAACCAGCGCGTACTTTTGGGTATTTATTTGCCGTCATACAAACACCTTGGCCACTGCCACAAACAATTATGCCTTGATCATACTCACCATTATTAACACGTTCGGAAACTTGTACAGCAAATTCAGGGTAGTCTACAGAGTCTTCAGAATGAGTACCAAAATCGATGGGAGTATGGCCTAAATTCTCTAGAATTTCTTTTACTTGTTCTTTAGCGGAATAACCTGCGTGATCGCTCGCAATTGGGATAATCATTAATCGTGATTTAAGGTGAGTAAAGAGACCCAAATATCTCTAAAAAATCACTTAGTTTAAAGCTTTTAAACAAACCAACTATATTTTTTAGTAGATACCAATATGCCACATTCATTACCCTACAAGAATGAACTAAAAATAGCGATGGAAGCAGCCGATATTGCAAGCAATATTATTCTAGAATATCGCAACTCAAAAGCATTTGATATAGAATTAAAGGGTAAAAATGATTTAGTAACCGATGCTGATGTAGCATCTGAGAAAGCCATCATCTCTCATATTTCTAAACAATTTCCAGATGATTCATTTTTAGCGGAAGAAACATCAAATGAAATAAGTTTACCAAAAGGACGCGTTTGGATTATTGATCCGATTGATGGCACTACTAACTTCGCACATGGGTTTCCTGTGTTTTGTGTTTCGATAGCATTGTGGGAGAATGGGGAACCAATTGTAGGCTTGGTAAAAGAGGTAGCTAAAGGAGAATTATTCTATGCTACAAAAGGAGGAGGGGCTTGGCTAGGTGAGCAAAGATTGAACGTCTCAAAATTAACCGATCCATCTCAGAGTCTATTAGGTACTGGTTTCCCTTACACCAGCTTCACTTATGTAGACGAGTATCTGTCATTGTTTAAGAGTTTGATGCAATCAACGCATGGAATTCGACGTCCCGGAGCGGCATCGTACGACTTATGCTGTGTAGCCGCCGGCCGTTTTGATGGTTTTTTTGAACTGGGATTAAGCCCATGGGATGTAGCAGCAGGTGCCCTCATTATACTAGAAGCTGGTGGAAGCTTAACTGACTGGAGCAAAGGCGATAACTGGTTGTTTGGTAAACAAATTATTGGTGGAAACGAAACAATGGTTCAATTTCTACAGCAACAAATTGATACTCACTTTTATAAGCTGAATACTTAATTATCGTTTAACTTTTGAACCAAGAAACACATCAAAATTATTGAGAGGTACGGGGCCGTTGTAATACTTAAAGGGTTCACCATACTCGAACCCTCCTAAATGGCCGAAGTAACGCGCCCTCGCTTCTACTTGCTTGAAGTAATCTTCACTAGAGATATAAGTCGCTGGTTCATCACCTTCATTGTGAACGTTAAACTGTGTGGCAAAAGCTAGAATAGATTCTTTCTTCTGTTGCCAAAAACCAGAGATGTCATAAATGAAATCATACTCAATGGGTCGATCTTGCATATAATGTAGTATATGAGATGGCCTCCAAGGCGATTGGGAAGAAGTTTCTATGTTCTTTAACCCACTATAAAAAAGACTATCAATTAACAAGTTGGTGGCTTTGATATGATCTGGATGGCGATCAAATGGAGCACCGATGAGGCAAACCTCGGGTTGAGTCTCTCGAACAACTTCAATCACTTTAAGTTGATTAGCACGTGTATTTTCAAGGATGGAATCTCCAAGGTTTAAATTCTTTCGATAACTCAAACCAAGAATTTCTGATGCCTTAGCAGCTTCTTTGGCTCTAATTTCAACACTTCCTCTAGTCCCCATTTCACCTTGTGTGAGGTCTGCAACGCCTACTTTTTTACCTTCGCTACTTAACGAACTTATAGTTCCACCAATATTTAATTCGGCGTCATCGGGGTGCGCAGCAAATACTAAAACGTCTAGTTTCATTGTAGAAAATTTAAAGTGGTGATTATTTTCAAAGAGAGTGCAACGTAATTAATTTACACCCGTAAAGGTCGCCGAACTTCATCAAAATGTCTATGAGAATATTTACTAGCCTCACCGAAGGACTTAGAATTGCATTTCGGGCTCTGAGTATCAACAAAGTACGATCTGTTTTAACGGCTCTTTGTATCATTATTGGAATTACGATGGTTACGGTTGTGGATGCCGTAACTACAGGAATGGATGAGACTTTTGATAGAAGTATGGCCATGTTAGGCACTAACGTGGTTTATATCGAAAAGTGGCCTTGGGATGATGATTTAGAATGGTGGGAGATCATGAATCGCCCTGAAATTGAATTATCGTATCGTGATTTTCTACAAGAGCGAAGTAAATTAGCTTCTGAGATTTCAGCTTATGCTCAAAGAGGCACGAATATTAAGTACAAGGGGGAAACAGCCGAAAGGGTTGGGATTGTGGGTGCCACAGCAAATCATTTGTTAGTACAAGGAATGAACATTGTAAGGGGGCGGATGTTCACAGAGCAAGAAGTTCGAAATGTTAGTAAAGTAATTGTGCTTGGGCAATCGCTAGTAGATGGGCTATTTGAAGAGAATGAAGATCCTTTAGGGAAACAGGTTAAAATTAGAGGACGAAAGTTTACTGTTATTGGAGTGCTTGAAAAACAGGGAATGTTTTTAGGCTTAGGGGATGCCGACAACCAAGTAATCATACCGGTTAAAACATATGGTACTCTTTTTGGATTGAAAAATGATGTGCGATTAGGAGTGAAATTTCCCGATGAAGAAACATTTATTGACGGAGAATACGAAATTGAAGGTTTGATGCGCCAAGTGCGCCAACTGGATGCCGCAGAAGACAATGATTTTGCTATCAACAAACCTCAAGCTTTCGAGGAAGTTTTATCTCAGTTCAAAAACGGCTTGTATATGGGGGGCTTTGTGCTAGTAGGCTTGTCGTTATTAATTGGAGGGATCGGAATTATGAATATCATGTTTGTTTCCGTTCGTGAACGTACCAAAGAAATTGGGATACGAAAAGCTGTAGGAGCTAAATCATGGGAGATTCTCAGTCAATTTCTAATTGAGTCTGTTACTATCTGTGTGGCTGGAGGAGTAATTGGAGTGATAATTGCAGGTATTCTAACACTCATCATTGATCAATTTTTTACAGCAACTATGAATGTGAGTGTGGTGGCTTTTGCCTTTATACTTTGCTCACTGGTTGGAGTCATATTTGGTTTTATACCCGCATATAGAGCAGCAAAGTCGGATCCTATTGAATCACTAAGGTTTGAATAATGAATATTAAAGAAACGTTTTCACAGGCAACTGATTCTCTAAAGGCGAATAAAATTCGTTCGAGTCTTACACTTTTAGCTCTAGTAATAGGAGTATTCTCTGTAATTGTATCTACTACAGCCGTTGCTGTAATTGATAGCTTCTTTACCAACACGATGAGTATTCTTGGCACCGATGTAATAACGGTGCAGAAAAATCCAGCGGTGCAATTAGGTCCCGATGATGCAAGTAAGAGAAACCGTAAGAACATAAAGTTTGAAGATGCGGAAGAATTAGATGAACGAATGAAAATTGGGGAGGGCATGAGTCCTGTGACCTCTTTTAGCTTCACAAAAGTATCTTTTAACAACGAAGAAACAGATCCTGATAAATCCATTCGTGGAGGTAATAGCGAGTATATAGCAAACAATGCATACAACTTAGAAGATGGAAGAAACTTCAACGAAGAAGACATTCAGTATGCTCGCAAAGTGGCTATAATCGGGAAAGACATTCAGACTGAGTTATTCAAAAGTGAATATCCGCTTCAGAAAACCATTCGTATAGATGGGCAGCCTTATACGGTGATTGGAGTTTTGGAATCGAAAGGGCAAATCATGGGCCAGTCGTTCGATGACTTTGTACTCATTCCCTATACCACGGGTATAAATGTGTACGGTGGAAATAGGGGAATTGGAATTCAATTGCGTGCTCCAGCTATAACTATGATGGAAGAGACGATAGATGAAGTTACCGGAATCATGCGGGTAATTCGTGGTGTATCTCCAGTAGATGATAATGACTTTGAAGTAGTGACCAACGATAGTTTAAGTGGCACCTTTGATGCTTTTACCTACATTCTTTATTTCGCTGGATTTGCTATCGGTGGTATAACCTTGTTAGGAGCTGGAATTGGTGTAATGAATATCATGCTGGTTTCTGTTACGGAACGAACGAAGGAAATTGGAGTAAGAAAAGCAGTAGGAGCCACTCGTAAGGCTATTGTGAATCAGTTTTTAATGGAAGCTGTATTCTTATGCCAGCTAGGTGGTGTTATTGGATTGATTGCCGGTATTGCAGCTGGAAACTATGTAGCTGTGTTAATCGACTCTGAACCTGTAATACCAATATGGTCGGTAGGCTTAAGCTTTTTTGGGATGCTAATTATTGGTCTAGTTTTTGGTGTATACCCAGCATTTAAAGCTTCAAAGCTTGATCCAATAGAGAGTTTACGCTACGAATAACTTTCCTTAAAGGAATGATTTACGCTTCGGTTCCTATTTACTATCTTAGTATCAAAAAAGGGCAAACCTATGAACGACGAAATCATTCGAAATCTAAACGACAAGTTAGATGTGGCTTTTGAAAGAGGCCGTGAAATGCTTGCTGATGAAGATATTCAGATGCGGATTCAAGAAATCCGCAACCAAGCTGAAGATACTGTACGTGCCAATCCCGTTAAAAGTGTACTCCTGGGCTTAGCCGTTGGTTTCTTAATTGGTAAAGCATTCACCTCAAACGAGGACTACCATGGATCAATTAGGGCACCTTATCAAGCAAGAAACAAATAAGTTAAAAGAGAAGGAAGAAACTGGCATAGAGTAATTTTAACTAAATGTAAGGGATAA
>Ga0098059_1000125_pt1 | contig 65911 bp, 86 predicted proteins | sample 20_taG_FD_92580 | JGI IMG/M metagenome (GOLD analysis project Ga0098059, IMG submission 92580) | Marine viral communities from the Subarctic Pacific Ocean - 20_ETSP_OMZ_AT15318 metaG | ecosystem: Environmental > Aquatic > Marine > Oceanic | place: Subarctic Pacific Ocean | collected 2015-01-19
CCGGGGAAGGTTGTTCCACCGGCGGTTCCGCTCGGCGGGGGACTGCTCGATGGCGAGTGCTGGCCCCCACTTCTCGTCCAGCACGGACCGCAGCAGGTACTCCCAGTCGACGACCAGACCGCCAACCATCCAAGTCTGCATGGTCATCCCGCTGCCCACCCCCCGGGAGTCCAGGTCCCCTTTGGGGTACCACTTCTTGAGCAGGTCCAGAGCAGCCTTGCCACCCTTCGCTGGCCGTGTCTCGGGGCGGGAACCCCACTCCAGCCACCAGTAGTAGGACTCGGCCAACCAGAAGGTCGCCTCCACCTTCTCGGCGGTGTACCGGGGTGGGCGAGGGATGAGGATGAACCCATCCTTCTCGGCAAGCGTCCCGGTATAGCCGGAGTGGCCGTACTCGTAGAGGTCGTGATCGACCTGCTCCTTGTAGGCGTCATCGACGGTCTTGCCGATGCAGTCGACGGACATCTCGATGGCGCCCATCAGACGACCACCCCTTCACGGCGGGCCATGTCAGCACTGACATCGGCGATCTCCCGCTCGTACCCCGACCTGAGGTCGTAGAGGAAGTCCATCGCCTCAAGGCGCTCTTCCTCAAGGTCGCCACCATCGGTGGTCCCGGTTACCTGCAAGAGGAACTCACACTGCTGGATGTGGTACCGCAGCGACTGGATGTATCGGATGCTCATGCCTCCACCGCCTTGAGGCGCTCAAGGATGGCCTCGGCGATGTACCGGGCGTTCTTGGCGTTGGTGACGATGTTGACGTTCTGCCAGTCGATGTCGAACCGGCGGGTGTCGATGTCCTCGTCGTCCCCGCCCAACAGGTAGAGAGAGGTGTAGATGTCGCCCCCCCGCATGTCGGCGGTGATGGTGACGTTGTTCGGCTGGTCGTACCGGACGATCTCGTCCTTGGTCGTGCCCGCCGCCTCGTCGGTGGTCTTGGTGGTGATCTTGAGTTCCTGCATGGTGCTTCCCCTTCGGGGTTCAGGATCAGAGAGGGTTCTCTGATCTGCCCTGAACGGTATCCATCTGGGGATCGACTTCCACCGATGGTGGACGTGACATTTGTCACTCGATCTGGGACGCCCCCGGGGCTCTCAACGCCTCCCGGGGACTCTCAATACCCCTCCCGGGGTGCCACCTGCGGTTTCTCGGCACTCCCGGGGCTCAACCCGGGCCAAAACGCCCGGTCAATCTGGGAACTGCAACCCGGGTGTGAATCCGGCGCGTGAATCTGGGACCTGCAACCCGGTCCGATAGTGGCCGGGTGAATCCGGGCTGCCGCCCGGTCTGCAAATCGGCGTGTGAATCCACGCGTGAATCTGGGGGCTGCATCCTGGGGGCAGAATCAGCGGGTGAATCTGCCCCCAGGGGTGCTGACGGTAGGGGAAGGGTCAGTCAGCGAGTGATGCAGTGCCTGGTGTGCCCAACTTGGTCGCTAGTGCGCCCTTGAGTACGGATACTGCGGCTGCGACACCTGCGCCGGCCATCATCTTCCACTGGTCGACGCCGAGGTCGAACATGGAGTTGCTGGCCATGGCACCGAGTGACGCCTGGATGAAGGTCGCTATGACCCTCTCAATCAAGTCGCGAGAGAACATCCTCACGTACCTCCTGTTAGTTGACCCCAATAAACAGCCAGCCCGCACAACGACGCGAGTGGGCCTTTTTGGGGTGTGTGGGTGTGTGGATAGGGGTTGTGTTCGTATAGGGGTTGTGTATTTGGTGTGTGTGTTGCGCCTGGTCTAGGGGTCTACTGGTCATTTACTTGAGATGATGGTCATGGCTATCGCAGTTATCGCTGTGATAATGCTCGCCGGGACCGCATACATCCACCGTTCGACCATCCGAACACGCTGCTCCAGGTCATCGGACTTGCGTCCCTGCGTGACCATCACAACGTCAATCTTCTCCTCAATGGCCTCTAAACGCTCATTGAGGACAGCGAGGGTGATAGCGGTCCGAGTCGCATTCCACGGGCCGCCTGCGTCACCATTCTCGGCCATGTCAGTTGGTGGCAAGCACCGCGTGCCAAGTGTCCTGATCTACGTCCCCGCTGGTATCCAAACCAAGAACAAACTGGACAGCCATCGTCGTCTGTTTCGTGTCCTCACCAAAGTCCCCATCAACAACCAACACCAGTTCATCAGGGTCCCCAAAGTCTCCATGCTGGTCACCCAACAGAACCTCATTACAAATCGTTTGCCAAGCCTCAACCTCAGGACCAGACATACCCGAAGTCAACACCACCTGCCCTGGAACATCCCCTGGAGCAACCGCTATCTCCGCCCCCTCTACACACGCACAAGGAGACCCCCCGCATTCTGGACAAGGAGTTGGTGCGCCTGCGGCGGGCCTCGGCCTACCGTGACCACTCGGGCCCTTTGGCTTGACCACGATCGTGTCAGGGTCGATGGCCTGACGGGGTCGCCCGCCAGTGAAGACCGGTTCTGCTGCGGATTCTTTGCCGACCATGAGTAACTCCTGGTTTAGAGGGGACTCCCCCAAGATTAGTCGAAGCGCCGGCGGAGTAAGGGAGCCCGCTCCACGTAGAGGGCAACGAGAGTCTCAAGGCGCTCGATCGCTGTCTCTAGTTGCATGGCGATGCCCTGGGGTTCAAGTTTGGGCGTGGGTGTAGGCGTGGCAGTGGGCATTTTCGGAGTCCTCATTGTCTCTGGTCTTTCAGCCTCTCACACTGTTCCGCATAGGCAGAATGTTCTCCTCGACTTGACAAACACCTTTTTCGAGTAAAGTGGAGTCAAGGACGCCTATACAGGAGCCCACCATGAAGTACACGATCGAAGGGCCAGAGATGGCTCTCGAAGCGTTCGTGGTCGGAGACGGATACGAGAAATCCCCGATCGCGACCCTGCTACACCTGCCAGAAGCCACCCCGAAGACAGCAGCCATGTTCGGCCGCTACACCGCCAAGACCTGGGATAAACAACCCAAGTACGCGGCGTTCAGAGCGGAACCTGGTGCTCACGTGATTCGTTGGACTGGCAAGTCTGTCACCATCGAAACCCCTGAGGACCTGGCCAAAGTCTTTGTAGGCCGGCTTAGATTGACTCACATCTCTGGGGAGTTTGGGTCTTTGGGTAAGACCTGGGTGGTAGACACCAACGCTAAGGTCTACGACGGATGAAGAACAACCCTCTACAGCCTCACGAACGAGGCAGGGCCGGCGACAGTCGGACTATCCGTAACCCCCAGGCGATGCCGAACCTGTTCGCGCAGTTCCGCCCCGACGGGGAACCAATGCTTGTCCCCCCTCAAGGGACCCTCGTCCCTAACGAAACGATTGCTTCTCTCAAATCTCTCCTGGGGGCAATCGCCAGTACCTTTAGGGAGCATGGTATGGTCGACCTTGCCGCGGAGGCCGACGAGGTCGCTGCCCTTCTCTAAAGGTCGGAATGCCCGCTAACTGCACCCAATCCGAATCGTCGTACATGGGGGGCTGCCGCTGCGACGATTGCCGGCAAGCCCACACCGACCGTGAGCGGGAGCGCCGCCACTCCAAGCGAAGGAAAGACGCGCCGGCCACCAGCGTGAAGGACGCCATACGGAAGGCAGTTCTCCACCACGACGACGATACCTACACACTCGCTGACATTAGGAGAGCCCGTGGATGGGATGACTGACAGTTGTGTTGGTGAGAGCACCAAGTTTTTCGAGGGCACAACGCCGCCTATAGATGACAGTGTCGCCCAGGAGATTCTCGGCTACGACGTAACCCATCACAATGGTGGCGTTTCGGTGTTCCACAACGTGCTCGACATGTCCAGGTGGGACGAGTTGGAGCCCTGGATTGAAGAGCAATCCAAGATCGCTCACGCGAACCGGTGGACGTACAAGGAAGACGTTGAGGGCAACGCCTACGGTCTGAACGAGGACAACAACAAGTTCACGATCGAGCAGATCGACACCGCTCCTATCCGCGTCCTGTACTGCGTGAACCAGGACGGCATGGAGGGCCACGACCCGACACCGCTCGAGTTTGTGAAGGTCTTCCGCGACTGGGAAGACACCGTGTACAAGTGTCTGCTGGGTTACATCGACGAGTACCCGTACATCGTGAACCAACTCTGGTGGCGGACCAGGGGCCACTTCATGAAGTACAAGACGACTGGGTTCATCGGCCCGCACGCCGACTGCGACTCCAACTACCGGACAGTCAACGGGAAACGATTCCACCCGCACACTGAGTTCCCCACCAGGCAGACAGTGTCCGTTACCGCTTACCTCAACTCTTCTGGCGAGGACTACACGGGCGGGAACCTCTACTTCCCCTACCTGGACGTTGACCTGTCCTGCAAGCAGGGTGATGTCTGTATCTTCCCTGCGAACTTCATGGGCCTCCACGAGGTCCGTAATGTCGAGAGCGGCACACGGCACGCCTACCTGGTCGCGTTTGGGCAGGGCACTGACCCTCGGACACAGGACGGAGAGTTGGATGTCAAGGAGCCCGAACAGTGCTCGATGTGGACACCGCCGACGTTCCTAAACGACCTCCACGACGACTATGCACACGTGTTCCACCGGTCTCCCAGGTGGGACATCAAGCAGGCGTACTACAACCCGATCGCTCAGAACCGGCCGCTAGAGGGCGAGGGCTTGGACCAGGCTGGCGGCGACAGGTTCACCGACGAAGAAGCCATTGAACTCATGTCCAGAGCGGACCCAGATTCCACCCAATCAGGACCCACCGTTCGCCAGACGTGACCGGCTCTACCCCGTGGAGCATCCAGGACGGGAACACGGTCCCCCACCCCTGATCGCGTTTGCACTCCCAGGTCCCTGGGCCGTCGTAGAGGTGGATGTCGCCGCCCTCGTAATCGTCAGGGTCTGAGAGTTGAATCGACACCGAGAGTTTCCTCTTGGAGTTCGTCCCTCCCCAGTCTGAGTGCCGGGCCTGGTGGTCCCCCTCGACATACTTGAGGACCTCGACCGAGGGCATCCCCACCCCACCCCAGTCGGTGGTGAAGTCCCAGATGTTGTGCTTATCCGCGAACTCCTGAACGGCCATGACGATCTGAGGGTGGTGCCGGCGGTCAAGGAAGTGCGCCGTGCAGGATCGCAGGGCGTAGTCGTGGACGTTCTGCTCGCCCCTGTGCTCCGACGTTTGAGGCCGGCCACCACACTTCCGAGCGATCTCGATGATGTGGTCGCACATGCCGGGGTCGAACGCCTCCCCCTCAGAGAAGGTATTCATGAGGTCACGTCTTGACGATGAGGCCTGAGAACTTCCCGCCCATGTTCCACAGGGCCACGGTGTTCAGGCTCCAGGCACGGGCGGTGACCTTGCCACCCTCGATGAGAAGGTAGGGGGCTCCCGACCGGGTCTTGATGGTCTCGCCGGTCGCTGAGATCGTGATGGTGGTCGTCCCACCCAGCGTCGTGTGGACCGTGTAGACGTGATGGGAGTTGCCCTTGCACCTGCATGACGGAGTGCACACCTTGTGCTCGGCGCACTCGTGGTACCACGAGTTCCACTCGACGACGGGTGCGAGCGAGTGAACAGCGGGCTTGCCGCACCGGGTGTAGCGCTCGGTTGCCTCGTCCCAGACGACGTTGGCGGTGCACCTGTCGTGCGTCTCGGCGAAGTGGCCGATGGACTCGTAGGTCTTGCGGTGGGTGAAAGTCATGGTGTGCTCCTCTGTCGGTTGTTGACATACGGAGCCTACCATCAGTTGACACCTCAACACAACCGAAAACTGGGGGATTTATTTTGACTGCCACCTAAACCTCTCCCTTGCTTCCAGGAACACCTTCCCTATGTCGAACGAGTCCTTCTCGGCACCAGAGAGCCTCTCAACTGCACGTTTCTCGGATTTAGAGAGCCGGTCAGCCTCGCCAGAATCAACATCGTGTTTTGCGAGGGTGTCCGCGATCTGAACGGCCATCGAGCCCAAATGCTGGATAAACCTCGGACTATCCACCCCACCGGGCCCATCATATTCAAGCCTGGACCTCAGCAGAGAAAGAGCCATGTCCCATGTCTCCCTGGAAGGCTTGTTGACCCCAGCGATCGCCGCCCAGGAGTCCAGGTTCCTCTCCAACTCAAACTCTTCGACCGTGAACCCGAGTTGCTCAGCCTTATCGGCGATCTTGACGGCTTTCACCATCCGATACTGCACCTCATAAGGATTCACAGGATCAGCCGAACCTTCGCCTTACGTTTCGAGATCGAGTTGATAGCACCAGAAACAGCGTCCACCTGGTCGTCGTGGCTGGCCTTCGGGAACTGGACACACTCATCAACGAGCGCCTTGTTCCAACGACCCCTCACAAGTTTCACGTTACCCATCTCGGCCGCAGACGAGAACACGCGCGCCCGCTCCTCCTTCGACCCTGTGGACCGGACGCCCTTGAATGGATAGCCGACTAGCACCCCACGTGCGTAATGGTCGATCGTGTTGACCCCCGAGGCTCCTGGTTCCTGCTCCATCATCACCTGGGTGCCTGGAGGGTCCATCTCTGCTGTCATGCGGATCAGTCGCTCGACCTCGCCGGGCGTCCCCCTCATCCGCTGGATGTCGAGGATGTAGTAGCGGCCGTCGCTGACTGCCACCAGTGCCCCGACGGTCCAGTCAGGGTCCTTGCCCTTCGCTTCGGCTGTGGCAGCAAGGTCCCAGAACCTGACCTTCTTTGAGTTCTCTGGCGGGGTGTCAACAAGGTCGAACCAATCCGCCTCGAACATGCCGCCCTTCTCGGTGACCTCCCAGTTCCCGTCCAAGAGGCGTGCCCGTTCTACAGCGTCCAACTCCTGGAGCGACTCCTCGTAAGCGAAACGATCCAGGGACGGGTTGTCGGCGATCCTGGCCGGCATGAACTTACGGTCGTCCGACGGGTTCAGGACGAACCTCTCATAGACCCAGTCGTTGCCTCGCCCACCAGGGTTGGTTGCTGCCCTGATCCGTAGCGGCACGTCAGCGAGAGTCAGCCCACAGTGGGGGCACGCCTTCAGCGACGGATCGGGGGCTGGTTTACGAACCCTAGAGAACCCGACGTACAGATAAACCCTGTCGGTGGGCCACTGTGTCAACTCGTCGGCGCCGACGAACTGATAGGCAAACGACTGGAAGTTGTACCGGTCCTCGTCCCGTTCACAGTGACCAAGTGTCAACGTGGCACCGCTAGGGAACGTCCACCGCTTGTTCGTGACGTTGTAATGAGCGCCGGTTTCGTTCAGCCACTCAGTGGTGCGGTCGATGAAACCGTCAGGGCCCGACAACTGAGGGAACGTCTGGCGTAGGAGAAGGGCCGAGTAGCCGGGCACACACGCGTACTGGAGCGCCGCCATGAGCAGGGTGTCTGATTTACCGCCGCCGGCAGCGCCGCCGAAGAGCGCTTCCTTAGTCGTGTTCCAGGTCAGGAACGCTTGTTGTTTCGGGTGCGGGAGGTGAGGAATCGCCAGATTGCACGGGGTCCTCCACGACATCAGTGTCGATAACTGGTCCCTGATCTCCGCTGTCGCCATCCCATGCCTCCAGGACGTTCTCTGGCAAGTCGCCGGATTCAACCAGCGCTTCCAACACTTTACGCTGTCTGTCGCCGTCGGCCTCTTGCAGGACGTGCATGTGGGCTGACAACTGGGCAACCGGCCCGCCGTTCTTGCCTGTGATCTCCAGACGGGTCGCTGGATCAGACCACCGCTCTGGGAATGCCTTAGCCAGGAAGCGTTCTGCCGCCCGCCAGTCGCCGTCAGCGGCCTCGGTGTACCACCTGGCGACAAGGGCGGCTTCCGCTTTGGCACGTGCTTCATCGAGCGCTTCAACAAACCAAATGCACTCCTCCTGGTCTTCGGTAAGGGCTATCCCCTGGCTCCTATCGTCAATGGCCGCTTCGCCCCTCTTCTTCCAGTCGTAAAACGCCCACTCGGAGACGCCGGCGGCGCGACAGGCTGTTCTCTGGTAGTTGCCGGCAGAGATCAACTTGAGCAGGGTCTCCCGTTTCTCCCTCGGGATAGCGAGAGTCACGCTGGTCGGTCCTCGAACCGCTGTCGAAGAGAGCCTTCCCAGGTCTTCACCCCAACCCAACCGGCGAAGTTCATCCAGCGCCAGAAGCAGTCCGTTTGGTAGTAACCGGCGTCCAGGAGTAAGCGTTCATTCTCCATCGCTGTCAGGGGTTCGAGCACCCCATCGAGACTGAGTCTCTTTCTCTCTATCTGCTCTTCCGTATACCCCATGCTGCGTTTGTGGTCGTAATACACCGAGACCATGTCGTCATCGAGTTCAGAGGTCGCCCCCATGATCTTCTCCACAAGGATGAGGCGTCCGCCCCAACGCAAGCACCGGGTTAGTTCGTCGACGATGCGTTGACGATGCGCCCTGGGGGTGAACTGGAGAGTAAGAACGCAGAGCACCACATCAAACTGGTCCGTGTCATACGGGAGGTGCTCCTGGAGGTCTCCCATTTGGAGGTTCCAGCGCCAATCTGACCTGTCGAGTGCTCCAGCGAGCATGGGCCCCGACACGTCCAGGCCAGCGAGTTGGCCAATCCTGTGGCCACGTTCCTGGCAATACTCATCCAGGGAAGCCAAAGCCAAGCCGTCTGAACAACCGGCATCGAGCACGCGGGTGGTCCTCTGCTGATCCAGGGACTTGAACGCCAACCCGTTTACTGCCTGGCGCATGATCTCGTAATCAGGAATGGAGCGTTGGAGCATGTCCTCGAAAACAGCGGCGACGCCCTCGTCGAACTCCCATGCCCCCTCGGGAATGATTGTGTCTTCCATGACGCCAGACACTACTTGCCTTACGGGAGCAAAGACTTCCAGGGCTGAGAATCATCCCTGTTGGCGTCGCGACATTCAATGTCGTTCGCCTTGTACATCGACCGTGAGAACTTGTTGGACTCGATAGCGAAGTACAGGCTCGGGTCATTCCCATACCTGGGCATGATGATCTCTTTCAGGTACCTGGCTTTGGCCCGATGAGGGCGCATGGCGGCTTTTTCGTCTTCTATCCAGGGATTGAAGCACCAGTCGTTAGGCATCCACCCTGTTTGGCTCTTGATGCGCTCCAGGGTCATGTCCTCATAGGCGACCGAGCGTGCTGTCACAAGGATCACGTACTCATGTTTGAGGAGTTCCACCATCCAAGAGCGGTATTCCTCGACCTCCTGGACGAACTTTGACATGGGACGGTTCTTCGACAACTCGGCGAAGTTGCTGGACAGGGCCACGTTCAGGTCCTGGAGGATGATACGACCTGACGGGCCGAACACTGCATCAGACATAAGCCCAGGTTACAACGCCATCTTCAACCGCCGGGAGAAGGCGTCAAAGGCCTCCTCAACACGGTTCAGGGCCCCTTCTGGGTAGGGGAGATCGAACTCGAACCGGATCGCCTGCGCTAGGGCCCTCGGGTCGACAGGTTTGGCATCTCGACATTGGGCATGTACAAGTTTGTTCGGCTTGTACGCATACGCGTGCACATCCGAGAATCCCTGGAGCCACTGGTCCCGCCACTCGTCCACGGTGAAGTATTTCTGTACCTTTGGGTGCTTGACCAGGTCAGACACGACCACGCCCTCTTCGTAACCGGCAGCGAACGACGAATCGAACTGGGTCTCATGGTTCGACACGTTGTCCTTCATCCCCATGGCCGCGAAGTAACGGTCCGCTGACCTGGAGATGGCACCCGCGTAAACGGTTGTTCCTGGTGTGGATAGAGCGGCCACCAGGGTGACGATGTGGTCCCTGTCTGACTTGAAAGGCACGCTATTGAGCACCGACGCCAGGAAGATCGAATCAAACTCTGTCCCATCCGCGACCCTGGCGAGGAAGCAGTCGGTGATGTACCTGGCGGCGTCAATGTCGAACCCTGAGTCCTTGCCGCCTGTGTAATACGGCTCGAACGCCACGCAGTCCACACCCATGTTGTCTTGCAACAGCAGGGACTTGTCGAGGAGGCCCGCACCGAAGTCCAGGACGGTTTCTCCGTACCAGCGTTTCCACGCCTTGACGTGCTTCTCGTTATTGACATCGAAAACTGACGAAGCCCGCTGTGTCGTCCCCGTCTTAGACATGGCGGTCATCATGTCGCACACCATGGCCGGCATGAGGTGCGCCTGACGGTTCGAGGCCCGCCGGAACGAGTTGTAGCGAAGAACGTCGGCGTACTTGTCCTCCAGGTCGAAGTCCATCGACAGGTGGTTCAGCATGATCCTGGCGAGGTCGGCTGCCTTGTCCCTAACGGTGATGATCTGCACGTCAGGTATGCCAGTCTCGGCAGCATGTTGAAGACGACCCAGGCCGTTGACGACCCTCCTCTTCCTGGTGGCCACTAGCGGGATCGAGGTCTTAGCCCAGTGAAAGAGACTCTCGGCCTGGCGGATGGCATGCGGAATGAAGTGAGTGATGTTCTTAGCCATCACTTCCCTGGTGTCGGCGACCTCAATGTTCAGGCACGGGTACCAGGCATCAGAATCAACCTTGATGTCAGGTAAACCTGAGATGGCTTCCTCGATGACTGTCCTGGGGAGGCGTTCGGCGAGGCTCTCCCCAGAATCGTGTTTGTGCATGTCGTTCGTGGCCCTGTTGAACACGATGTTCACGCCACGCCGACGTTCGTGGTCCAGGCCGTGGAGCACCACGACTGGAACCTTGTTGGCGCCGAGTTCGCGGGCTGCATCAAGGCGTTGATGACCGGAGAGGACGACCCCTTCTGGGGTCACGTACATGGGCAGCAGCCACCCAAGTTTCTTGAGTGATGTCTTTACAAGTTCGTACCGGTGCGGATCGGTGCGCCTCGGGTTGTACGGGGCCTTAGCCAACGAGTTGATGTCGACCAGTTCGACATGAACAAACTTCGTTGGCCTAGCGCTCATCGCGTTAGCGAATACGAATACTGCCACTCCGAGAACGTCGGGTGCTCAGCGACCTGCACTGCCCAAAACGGGTCGTCGTAACGGAGCACCGTGTCAAACCTGGACACGAAATACTCGGAGAAGCCCGCCTCGATCAGAAGCCAGTACGGCGTCCCCGACAAGACGATCGTCCCGTCATCGGAGAAGGTTGGCGTCTCAGAGCCCCGCCGGTTCGGATCGGCGAACAGGTCCTTGACCCTGACGGCGACCTCCTGGGGGGTCATGTGGATGTAACCGCCGTCGTCCTGCCCAGGCGTGTTGATGAGCGCCCCAGCAGGGCTGGCGAACAGGATCAAGTACACCAGCAGGGCGAGCAGACCCCCGAGCATGATGGCGCAGAAGTACATCAACAGGTTGTCGAACACTCGGACGATCGACTGAATCAAACCTCTCATTTCACGAACTCCTTATTGCCTGTGGTTGGGTCAGCGACCGACGCCCAAACCTCGAATAAGGAAGGGTCGAGTTGGAGTAGTTCCCCAATGCGAAGGCCGCGTTCTTCTTTCCCCATGTAACCCTCAGCGATCAGGTCCTGTTCCCAATCGGCGTATTGCTTGCCACAAACTGAAATACCGATCGCTCCGATCTTGACAGACGCCACCCTACGCACATTCGCCGGCGCGTGGATGGTTGCTGCCGGGTCGCGCTCCTGCGGGAGGTCTTTCAAGATGTCGTCGATGTCTCCAGGCGCGAATCCTGTCCCGTCGAGACTGTCAAGGTCCATCAGGACCTCCGCCAGAGCGGTGTTGTAGTAGCCGGCCTTGTCCGCTAGGCGGTTGTCGGCCAGCATGACCCTCTTTGCCTGTTCGTCATCGACATCGAGGAAGACGACGGGCACTGTTTCCCACCCCAGGGACCTAACAGCCTGCCAAGTGTTGTTTCCCTTGAGAATCAAGTTGGAAGACTCCTGGACAATGAGAGGTCGGTACATCCCAGACACTCTTAGAGACTCAGAAATGGCCCCTACGTCGCCCTGGCGGGCATTTTCGGGGTGAGGGGTCAAAGAATCCGTCGGAACCTGGACACAGCCGTTTAGGGCCTCGTGGACGGGTGTCGGACCCGAAATGTTGCTCCAGCGTTTGCCGGTTTTGACCGGTTTTGGCTCTGGATCGTCTGTAAGACCCAAACGCTCCCGAATGGTAAGCACCGCGACGCTTTTTTCGCCTAAACCCTCGAACCACTCCTTGAAATGGTCCGAATCGACGATCAGGAGGTTCTTCCCAACATGGATTTTGCGCGTTGTCTCGCCCAACTTGCTCGTTTTGCCTTTTTCGCCCGAAAAGAGGTCTTCGGGGTCTTCTTCGAGTTGGTAAAGACGTTCCAACGACCTCTCATCCCAACCGGAACCCTCCAAATCGGGTTTCATGGCCTCAATCAACTCAATGAGGCTCTGACGGTCATAAGTCGCCAAATCGGAAGTCCGATTATCGGACAAAAGGATGCGTTTGGCCTGTTGGGCGTCGACATCCACCTGGAGAACCGCGATTTCGTCCCAACCGAGGAACTTCGCGGCCCTCCAGGTGTGATTGCCTGCCAGAATGTTGCCTTCACCATCAACGATGACCGGGGAATACTGCCCGTTGACTCTCAGGCTCTCAGCGATGCCCTGGATGTCCCCTTTTCGAGGATTGGCCGGATGCGACTGAATAGAGCCAATCGGGACAGCATTCCCTTCCAGATCAACAGCGATTTTCGACACAAGACCCCTTAGGCGACAGCCTGCCCACTGTATACCTTGTTGTGGTCCCGCCCGAAGGTTGTCCACTTGTGGACCCACTGCTTGGAGCACCCAACGGCGTCCGCGAGGTTCTCTAGGGTTTCCCCGTCCTCCCTCGCTTCACGCAAGACCAGCAGGTAGTTGTCCTGAGCCGCGTGGTAGTCGTTTCGAGCCTGGACTACGTCGCGGTGGCTCTCCTGGACCCTTTCTATGATGTCGGCTTGAGCAGTCGCTCGTTTCTTAGGCATTTTCGCCTTCCTTCCCGTGGACATCGTCCACTGTTATGTAACCGAAGCCAGCGGGACGCTGACCCAGGTATTCGCTCCTAGACCGCCTAAAAGCGGCAGAATCGAACTTCGGCGAGAAGCCATTGAGGAAGCAGTCGTGTTTCCCCTTGCCTTTCGCCTCTAAATCGCTGTGGATGGCTTTGCACATCGGGCAAGTGGCCTCCATGACCATCGCGACGTACTTTTTGGCCTCCATCGAGTATTCGATGCGTTTGCACTTCACTTTGATGCCAAACTGCGCGGCTTTCTTGTGGGCGTACCGCGCCAGGTCGTCAAACGGCATGTTTCGGAGATCGACCTCGGTTAGACGCCATTGCTGGCCGTCGAACCAGTCGCCCCATGGATAAGCGTTGCTGATCTTGCTGTAACGCTCCCAGTTGCGGAAACCTCGGATAACGGACGCCATCAGACCTTCTCCCTTAGTCCCTCGATGTAGTCGATTGTTCGCTGGAGCCCGACCTTGCGGGTGGACGCTGTCTCAGTCCACCCTCCCTGTGGCATGTCCTCTCGGGAGAGCGCCTCTGGAGCCCCCAGGTCCTTACGCCAGTAGCGCAACAGGGCCTGCTCTGTCTCCAGGGCGGTGTCACCACGGTCGAAGACCCATTGCTTGACTGTCACCCACCCGTACTTCTCGTGTTGGCGAAGCCGTGAATAGCATGGGTCGGTATTGTGGACGTTGGTAATCCCGATCTTGAACGCTCGTTGGGCTTTGTTGCGTATCAGATACAGGATGGTCGGTTGGTCCCAGTCAATCCCGTAGTTAGCGCAGTACCTACACCCACCACCCGTGCGGATGTGGGCATACGCCGGTGTAGACGTTTTGCCACAGCCCTCGCAGCGACACGGCCACGGGGTGCTGGTGCTGGTGTACGGCTCTAGCGGGGTGAACCCTGCTGCCTCCATAAGCGCAAATGCTTCTTCTGGGACAACGCAGCATCCAGCGCAGTACCTACAACCCACGCCCTGGTGACGTACTGCGGCGTAGGTCGGATCGACTTCTCTGCCGCAAGTGTTGCAATGACACAACCAAAGCGTGTGAGCGTTCGTGTATGGAACCAGTGGTGTCAACCCTGCTGCCTCCATGTGTTCCGTCGCTTCATTTGGATCAACTCGGCATCCAACACAGTAGGCACACCCCCCACCGTTCCTGATGTTTCGGACTAGAAGCCCAACTTGGTGACCGCAACGATCACACCTACATTCCCAGCGTGTCTCTGAGTTGGTGAATGGCTCTAGGGGTGTGAACCCTGCTGCTCGTATGACTTCTAGGCATTCGTTAGGGTCAACGGTCTTGCCGGTGCACAAGGCGCAGGCGACCCCCCGTGTGTAGACATTTGACCGGCGCGGCCTGACCTCACGGTTGCAAGTATCACAGCGACACAACCAGGGTTCGCCGTTACCGGGGTACGGAACCAGTGGCGTTACCCCTGCTGCCAGCATCACAGACTCGGGTGGCTCTTTTGGGGCTTGGTAGGGAGAGCCTGTTCTCCATTGCCGTGTGTAGTGCCTCTGACAATACCCAGCGCGGAGTTTGCCGTCTGAGCATCCACCAGGGTCGTCTGCTGCCTTACAAGGTCCAATGTTGTGAGGTTCGATGGGTCTAGCCATGACTACAGCCTACCGGCAGTTGACATTACAAACTCACCCAAAACTGGGGGATTTATGGCCGACACGAGGTCATCCCCTCCCAGTCGCAAGGCTCCATGTTGATCCTGGCCTTGTAGATCGAGCAGTACCTGAGGACCGTCGGCGGATAAGTCTCAGGCTCGTCCAGGTGCTTCTCGGTGATTAGGACCAGGCCGGCGTCCCTGGAGTCGTCCAGGAGCACCCCATGGAGCGCCACAAAGCCCTCGTCGCCGACGGTGATGACAGACGACTCGTCCATCATCTCCCAGCCGTAGAAGACCTGGAGGCGCTTGTTGAGTTGCATCGACAGCGAAGCCAGCATCGACACAGCAACGTGATGAGCCATAGACGCGGTCAAGGCGGGATCGTTGCCTTCGCTGCCGAACTGCGCTTCGGCCAGGGCCATGGTCGCTGCCCAGTGATCGTCGGTGTGCTCCAGCATGAGGCTCAAGGCAGTGGCCTCTTCGTTGACCTGGTGCTGCCGTTCGGTGATGGCTAGTTGCCACTTCGGGATGTCAGTCATTGGCCCGCTTCACCAACTTGTCGATGAGGCCGTTCATCACTGACACGGCGAGATCGTCTTCACCGTCGGTCACGGCGTCCACCACCAACCTCTTAGCCTCGATCAACTCGAAGATGTCGTCGTCGATCGTGCCGTCAGCCAGCAGATACCACGATGACACCACCGAGGCGTCCTGCCCGATGCGGTGACAGCGATCAGTGGCCTGGTCATGTTCGGCAGGGGTCCAGCCCTGCTCAACGAACAGCACGTCGGATGCGGCCGTAAGCGTAATGCCCACACCGCCGGCCTTCATATTCAGGACGATCACACGGGCGTCGTCGTCGCCCTGGAACTTGTCGATCGCTTCCTGACGGGCCTTCATCGAATCGTCGCCGGCGACCCTCAGCCCGCCGTACTTGTCGGCCAGAGCGTTCACCACCGCCTTGTGATGGGCGAACACGACCAGTTTGCGGTCGGTGCTGTCGAGGAACGTGTCGATCCACTCACACGCCGCATCGACCTTGCCCTCGCCGGCGAGACGCTTGAGAATCATGATCTTCGCCAGAGCGTCGGCGTACTCGGAGTTGCGGCCCTCTTCTGCGAGCCACACGATCGTGTCAGACTCGATAGCCCTGTACTCCTTGGCCTTCGCAGTCGAGAGGTCAGCCTCAATGGTGTACTTGGCCTTGGGCGGAAGTTCCTTCAACACGTCCTCCTTCTGGCGACGCACATAGCAGGTGCGGCGCAGGAGAGCGTTGAGTTCCTCAGTGTTGGAAGCGCCAGCGAAGTCCCAGCCATAGCCGTTCCTGCGGGCGTCGCAGTAGCGCTTCTTGAAGTTCCACGGGCCACCGAACTCGTCGATCCGCCCCAGAATCTCCAACTGAGAGACCAACTCAACAGGGCGATTCAGGACGGGCGTACCGGTGAGGGCCAGCACCATCGACGGGATGCCCTCAGCGATCTCCTTGAGCGCCTTCGTGCGCTTCGCCGCGGCATTCTTGGCATAGTGGCTCTCGTCGAACACCAGCGACTGGAAGCCGACAGCGTTGAGAGCGTCCTTCTGCTTGTCAAGGATGTCGTAGTTGATAATCACCACGTCCGAGTTCTTCACACCGACCTTGTTGTCGACGATGTGGACGGTCTTGCCTGGGAGCCACATGCGGACCTCGCGCTCCCAGTTGTTCTTCAACGTGGCAGGGCACACGACCAGCAGGGGGTACGCCTGCTCGTATTGGACCGAGGCCAGCGACTGACATGACTTCCCTAGGCCCATTTCGTCAGCGATGAAGCACCGCTTTGTATCGACGGCGTAAGCGACGCCTGCGACCTGATAGGGGTGCATGGTCAACTTCGCACCAGTCAAGGGGTGCCTATCGCCGATCCCTGGGATGTGCAGAGTCGACGCGTCGGCCTCAGAAGCGACAGCGCGACGCTCAGCCTTGGAGTTCATCTCGATGGCCTGCGCCTGGATCGTCGGGTCGAAGTTGAAGTCAAAGTTCACGGCGAGGGCAACCACCGACTGGGCCATCGTGGCCGGCAGGGTCCACACCTTGCGCTTCGTATCCCACCGTCGGCCAGCAAGGTCTTTGACGGCTGCGACAAGGTGCTGGTCGTAGTCGAAGTCCATGGTGAACTTCCCGTCCTCGAAATACAGTTCCCGCTTGACCTTGGTCAGTTCCTCGCTGGAGGCGGGGGTGAACTTGTCGAGTTGTTCCTGGACCTCAGGGGTGGTGCGGAAGCCGTTGGTCTCAACGAACGTGCGGACCCTGGCCCCCTGTTCGACGGGGGCGTGCCACTTCTGCTCGTCGGGCACCCAGTGGGCGCCGGTGATCTTTCGCAACTGGGCAACCAGCGCGGCGTCGTAGGTGGCTGTGACGACGAAGTGGCCATCGACGATCTTGTCGATGACACGGGAGTCGGCTGCCTTGCGCTTGTACTCGGCCTGGCGAGCGTCATCGCGGCCGTCGCCTAGAACCTTCTTCGGAACAGGGAGTTCGTCATAGACGTAGCCGTAGCCCTCCAACTGTTTGCGGTACTTGGCGAGCATGGTGTACGCCTCGTAGGTGAGTGCGTCGGACCATTGGGAGGGCATCATGTCGGCGGCGCGGTTACCGAACGGGGCATCCGTTCCGTTGAACCCCACGCCGTCTTCGGCGTGAGCCCCGTCGCAGTTCGCCGAAAGGGCGACGACGGCTATCCAGATGGCTTCTTTGGTTTCGTCTTGAGTCATGGTGTCAGTCATCGCTAGCGGGCCTTCTGGACTTTTTCGATGAGACCATCAAGTCGGTGGTAGGCGCCCATGGTGAAGTCACCCCGAGATTCTTGCGCTATCAGGAGCGCCGTCTCCATCGTGTCCAGTTCGGTTTTGGTGAGTTCGAGTATGTATGTCTTGGTGTCTGTCTTGGTGTCTGTCATGCCCACACTCTACCGTTAGGTGACTAGACCTACAACCTTCTCCTGTCGCGCTTCTTGGGGTTCCTCCCCAGGCGCTTTTTGATACGGGCTTTGTACGAAGAACCATGCTGTGGCTTCACCGGGTGGCCTTTTTCGTCGCGTCCTTCGGGCATCTCTGTAGGCAGCCTGGTGACCTTCCACTCCTTACCGGAGTCGTCTACCCGAACCAGGGGGTCAGTCCCTGCGGTCATTGACCATCGCCAAATAGAGGGCCATCGCCAGCACCGCTGAGATGAACAGCCCGAAGTAGCCAACCCACTCCCACACTTACCGGAGACTCCCATTGGTGGACGACACCATCCTGAGGGTGTGTATCTCCCTGGCCAAAGCAACCATCTGTTGCACCAGGGGCTTGGAAACGGTCATGGCGTTCGCTACCTCAGAGTAGGTAAACCCATCACCACCGTTGCCGAAATCGCATGCCTCTTTGACCGACAGGGCGCGCTCTTTGATGATCGACTGGCGGAGTTCAGCGACAGCCGGCAGAACCTCATTGTTGAGGATGCGGGCCCGCTCCAGCGGGTCGTCCGACTCCAGGGCGACCTGGAGCAGGTGCTCAACGCTCATCTGGAATGCTCCGTAATGTAAAGCATCAGTCTGTCTTCCCCACCATCGACTACTGGGGCCTTGAACTCTAGCGACTTGACAAACTCGGGGCCGTCGTCAGGGATCACCCCAGCATCGACCAGGCCGTCGATGCACGCCTTCGCCACCGGGAAGTGTCCACCTGTATCGGCCATGTTCCGCCGGTTCTTCCTGTGAGGAATGCACATGATGCCGATGCTCTTCATCTTCGGGACCTTGGCTTCCAGGGCAGCAGCGTAGGCCGTCTCTCGCCATGTCTTAGTGAGTTTCGCCCTCTTGTGATAGTGCATGCCCCTTTCGCTGTTGAGGGTAAACAGCGGCCCTGGGATAACCAGAGTCCAGTAGTTGGCCACATAGACACCTTATACCCCTCTCTTGTGTGCGCCCCGAGATGGCCTCAACCGCCTGCCGGCCGCAAGGAGGGTTGCCACACGCTCGGTGTTCGATTGCAACGCCTTGCCCTTGTCGCAGAAGCCGCATTTGGTTCTACCGTCGCCAGGTGCCAGGCCGGTCCCCTCGCAGTAGGGGCATTCCTCATCCACGGCGCATCGTCTCCCTGATCTCAGCCATGTAAGCCCTAGCCTCTTCCTTTGTGACGGGGTCAGTAGATGGTGCAGGCAAAGCCAGCACGGGCTGGCGGCGACCGATGGCTTTCAAGCACTCAAGGAACTCGGACCACGACGGCCAGAACCTTGAGGAATCGGCAATCATCCCGACGGCCTCTATCCCATGGTCGAAGTCGTAAGGGACCAGTTTCTCAATCCAGAACTTGACCTCTTCCACCGTAAGCGTCTTGTTCGGGAACACGACGCTCAACTTGGCTAGGACGTAGTCGGCGTGGTCCTCAGTCACTGCTTCTTCGCCTTCGCCTTCTTTTTCTTAGTCGGAGGCACCGGCTTCAAGTCCTGGCCGCGAATCTTACGAAGTTCACCTAGTGTGAATGTGTCATCGCCCTGTCTGCTTATTCCCATGGGCTGCCGCTCTCCTTGTTCCGTCCTTCTCGCACTTCTTTGATGGCGTCCCACCCCTTAGGTGTCGCCACTACATCTTCAACCTTGACGGTCGCCGGGTCCAACTCAGACCAGTGGTTAGCGATGGCCACCGGAGTAACCGCAGCGCCCTTGAACTTGCGGCGGTAAACCTCAACCCTGGAGTAAATCTCAGCGCCGGTGGCACCAGACTCCTTGAGCAGTTTCACGGCCTTGTTGTAACGGCCACGCTCATTGGAGTTGATCTTCGACGCGTTCACCCCACACGCGTCCAAAACTGCGTCCCACACCTCGTCGCGTTTCCTGGCGCGAGGTTCTATTACGGTAGATAACGGTTCTATTACGGTTCCTTGGTCAGAGCCTGACTCTGCTGCCGGGTCAGGGCTTGACTCTGCTGCCAGGTCAGAGCCTGACCCCCCAGGGGTGTCACTCTGACCCCCCTCAATAACCTCTAAACGGGCCACTTTCGGGTAGTTCATCGTAACTATGTACGTGTTTGACTTCCTGCCCCCGCCTGGTTCATAGGTCAGGAAACCCTTCTTCAACAACTCCTTGATGCACCTTTGCACCGTCGAGCGAGACAGCAGCGTGTACCGGGCGAGGGTGTCCAGCGAAGGAAACGCGTTCGAGCCGTCGGGTCGGCTGTGGTTAGCGATCCCCAGGAGAACGAACTTTTCGTTTGTTGTAATGCCCTCGTCCTGCTCTAGGACCCAGACCATGACCTCAATCGCCATCAGTTCTTAGCCCTGGAGATGGTGGCCTTACTCGACCGCTTCACATCGCAGAAGTTGTCGGGGTCCAAGCCGGGGACGCGGGCACGTAGCGCTGTGACACGCCAGTCGCGGAATGCGGCGCACTCCAACAGGCGTTCCACGATGGCTTCGATCCACGGAGCCAGAATCGCGCGCTCGCTGATCGGTTCCCCAGTCTCCTGATCGACGTACTCACGGTCAGCGATCTCGTCCATGGCCGTGTTCACCACTGACCGGATGAGGACGTTGTTCTGCCAGTTCGAGCGATAGGAAGACTGCTTCTTTTCGACGAGAAGCCCGCCCTTCTCGAACTTGCGGGTCCCTAGGTGATCCATGATGGTCACCAGCGTCGGGTTGGCCTCGTTGTCAACGTCGCGCATCACCGCCTTGTGAGCCTTGATGACTTCCAAGAGGTCCACCATCGAGTTCGCAGTGCCCTGGAGGTCGTTCTCTGGGCCGTAGACAAGGTCCTCAGCGCTCTCTTTGGCTTCGGTAATCGCCGCGTCGAGAGACCTGCGGAGGTCCCCTGCCATCGCGTCAATCTCGGCTATCCGTTCGTCAAGATTCATCCTTGACCACCTTCACTCTCAGCCCAGGCTGCTCTGGGTTCTCGGGGGAAATGACCAGCCGGTCTACCAGACCACACCACCGTTCGCCAGCGTCCATTAGGGGAGCCAACCCACCGGCCTCGCGTGACGGGATGTAACCAACATGCTCGGCGGCGACGAGCACCTTGATGGCGTTCGGGTCGTGTTCGTTCTGGGGCTCCCTGACGAGAGTCGCTATGACCCTCGGCGTCTTGCCAAACACTTCGACCATGGCACCGGCGATGTCCCAAAGGTTCTTGGGGTAGCCGGGACGGAATGTCACACCGGCAACCGGGACCTCAAACGGGGACTTCACTCGCCCATCTCCGCTACAGCCTCAGCGTGGAGGTGCGTGACGGTGTTGAAAATGGAGTTCCACTGGCTGACCTTCATGATCGGCCACTGCCGGCCGTTGAGTTTTTGGTGGGCTTCACGGGCTGAGTCCGCATAGCCGGGAGGCAGTTTGTTGACCATCTCCTTGAGTTCAGTGTGGGCTTCGTTCATTCTCTCGTCGCTCTCCCACTCATCGGAGGCAACGACCTCGTGGTTCTCGATGGTGACGGCGAACTCGGGAGACCCGATCTTCTCGGTGAGCCCCTCCACAATGTGTTCGTGGTCGGCATCGGGTGAACTGCCACCACGGATGGCGTCGTGTTCAGCGTTGCGCTGCTTGTACTGAACGATGAGTTTCATCTCCCCAGCGGTGTCGGCGTAACCGGCCCTCTTGAGGGCGCGCCCCAGAGCCTTGGTGCACAAGATGTTCCACGCGTCAGACGGGTGGTCGTTCTTGTTGGACTTGGCGTCGGAGAACGGCTTGTACCCGACAATGGGGGACTCGTCCGTTGGGCGGAGAAGAATCTGCGCGACGCAGTAGTGGTCGTCGCCTCCGAACTTGGCAGGGATACCGAGTTCGACCCCCGTCATCTCGGAGAACTCAGCGACCGCTTCGGGGTAGTCCTGTTTGAGGACCCCCCAGCGGACAGAGGGTGATACGTAGTCTTCGGCAATCTGTGCCATGTCTTTCTCCTCCTACTTAGGGATCGAGTAGGGGAACTATACCGCCGCTTGGCAGTGGACACAACACCTAGGAAAGTTCCCGACCGCCTACCTGCTCGACAGCGTTCGTGAACAGTAAAGACAGCATCCCGAACGCGGCTTTGCCACCGTCCAGGTTGAACAGGGCGACGATGTCCCAGAAGTCGTCCTCAGCGGACTCCTTGATGTGGACATGGGCCTCTTTATCAAACAGCCGAATACCCAGAGCGAGGTCCTGGGCTGTCTCAAGGAGAGGGACCGCACACCCGAGCCGATACCGGTACGCGGCCGAAGACATCAGTCTTCTTCGTCGTTCACAGCCTCCAGCACCGGTTCAGCGACGATGCTGACCTGGGCCTTGTAAGCCTCGATCAGGGCATCCTTGACAGCGATCTCCGCTGTCATCTGAGCGATCTGGTTGGTGAGTCGGTTGATGACGTTCTGAACGTCGATTTCTGGGTCAGCCATAACAGGGAGTCTATGCCTCCAGGACCGCTATGCGGGCTTCTGCCGCATCCAGTTTCGTTGAGAGTTCCTGGATGGCCTTAGCCATCGGCGCGATGAACTCGTGGTAGCGGAGCCCCTGCTCGTAGCGCTCTTCCATAGCGGGTACCGCTGCCATAAGCAGGTTTTCGTCTTCGTCGTACACCGCGTCTTTGGCATCCGCCGCCTCAATGAGAGAGTTCGTCCATAGTCCCGTTGTGGCTGCTGCGCCACCCAGGAGGGTCTCGACTTCCTGAGAGATGAACCCGTAATGGTCCCTGACCCCAGCGCCCCCCTGTCCGTCACGGTCGAGCATCTTGTATGACACGGGACGTAGGGCATTGACGAAATCCAACCCAAGGTCGGTGTTCTGGATGTCGGTCTTTGTGTTCACGTCCGAGGTGTTGATTGTCCCGTTCGTCGCATAAACGGTGTTCCACTTGTTGCCGCTGGTACCGCAGTTGGGACCGCCGCTAGCCCAGGACTTGATGTCACCGTTGAACAGGACCGCCCCGTTGAAGAAACCGTTACCACCGAAAATGTGGGAAATGGAGTAGGAGTAGGGCGCCCACCCCTGTGTAGCCAGCCCCCCAGCGAACGAGTGCCACTGTGACCAAGCGGTGTAGTAGCCAGTAGCGGCCTGGTAAGCCTGAGGTGACTGGAAGGTCGTGCCGGAGAGTTGGCAGTTGGTCCCACCGCTGTATGTGGTGTTGTTGTCAGTCGACGTAATGGTGACGCGCTGACCTGTCCCATAAGCGCCCTTGGTTACTGTCGTGGCGCCAGCACCGTAGAAGTCGATGATCTCGTCATCAGTGACAGCCGCTGTGGCGCCTCCCTGGGCGCTGAGATACCAGGCGTCCATACCGCCACCGCCCCCACCCACCAGGGTGGTGATCTGGCTGAGGTTGCCCTTCTTGGCGACCCCGTCGCCGTCTAGCCAAATGAAGTCATCGGTGCTGGCGAGAGTCAGGCCTGACCCATCCACCAGGTTGGTTATGTCTATCGACAGAGTCGGATCAACGGCGGTGCCGCTAACAGAAAGGCCACCGTTACCGACGGCCGTGACAGATTCCACGGTGCCCTGGGGGGCTAGAGCGAGAATGTTAGAGACCGAGGTTTTTCTCGTAGCGCCGGTGGTGGGCCCCAAGGCATCTATGTCGTAGACGATGAGTGTGTCGCTCGTGGTCGGCGATGCGACGTTCGTTAGTTTCTGAGCGTTCACGTACAGGTCTGGGATAGGGCCAGTGCCGCTGGTGACGGTAAGGCCGCTTGAAGCACCAACCGTTATCTCAGTGAGATCACCAGCAGTGGAGACCAGATCGAGAATGTCCTGGACGGTGCAGTATTTCGTTGTGCCGGCTCCCACGTCATAGAAGCCCACATAGTCGGCGACGACTACATCCGCCTGTCCATCAGCGAGTTTCCCCAAGTTCAAGGAAAGGTCTGGGATGGGACCAGTGCCGCTGGTGACAGAAAGCCCGCTCGTCAAACCGGCAGTTATGGCGGTGAGGTCTCCGCTGCCGCCAGTGGAGATGTCGGTAGCGCCCCACATGAGGCTGCCACCGCTGTTCCACAACTTGTCCCTGCTAACACCGGTGTCCGTTGAACCAGTAGCCGGGGTACCGGAGTCCAACGTGAGCCCACCGGGCGTAGAGAGGCCAGTATGGTTCGTGATTCGGAATCCGCCAGGAGCAGTAACGGCACCCGTAACCTCGGCGTAGGCGGTGCCACCATCTGGCCTCGTTCCCCTGACGATGCCCAGATAGTTCATGTCCGCCGGGTGAACCAGGATCGCCTCACCAAGGTCACTGGCTGTCACCGAATAGATCGAAGTGCCATTCGGAGCGTCGTCGCCGTCAATGACGCTCCAAACAGCGGAAACAGTCGCCGTCCTGGTGTTGCCGACATAGCCGGAGATCGTCCGAGTCTGAACACTCCCTTGACCGCTGGTGATCGTCACCTCGTGGTCGTTGTAAATGCTGTCGGCGTCCGACGCCCCAGATGCCAAAATGATCGTGCTGGTAGTGCCCCCCTGCGCCGTACCCGAGTGGTACACGGCTTTCGGGTCGCGGAGCCTGACCCCCGCATACTTGAACGTGTCTGGGCTAGTGCCGTGGTAACGGGGAGCAACAAAGTAGGCGGCGCCATACTTCTGGACCCCTGTCGTTTCCGTCGTGAAGACGCCGTGACCGGGGAGATACTCAGACCCATCCCCAGTGAAACCAAGCAGGTAGCCGTACCCGCCATCCGAATCACCACCAGAGAACAACGAACCAGCGTTGTCCCCGAAGACCATCCGAGGCTCGCCACTGTTCCCTGTCGCCAGGATGTTGTTCGGGGCCCCAGCGCCAGTGGAGATGGTGCCGACGAACTGGGCGTTGCCGGTCTTGTCGATCCAAGAGGTTGAAGCGTCAGTGCCGTTGGATGTGTCGGCGTTCGTACCCGCCTTAGCGGTGGTAATGGTGGCGTAGTTCCCCCACCACATGTCACCGTCATGGTTGATGTTGAACGTCATCTCGTTGCCGGTTGTGCCGTCGTTCACCAGGCCGGCATGATTGGCGGTGGCAGGCTGCGGCATCCTGATCGCAGAGGTGAAAATCTGGCCTATGTCAGCGTTAGACGCTGTCAGCGTGCCGGTGTCGATACGCGTGGTGTCGATGGTCCCAGCCTTGATGTGGCTGGCCCAGATGGTCTCTGTGCCGATTATCACACCGGTCTGGGACCGGTCCGTCGTGTCCAGAACCACCGGCCACTGTTCCGCCGTGTTACCACCGCTGGAAGTCCCATCGTCAGAGGCATAAACCCAGTTACCAACCTCTTTGTTCCAGTCAACGGCTCGGACCCTGATCCAGTGGTCCCTGCCTCCGCTTACGGACAACAGGCCAGCGCAGAGGAACCCCTTACCGCTGGGAACGACGAACGTCTGGGAAGCCGTCCCAGGCACACCGGAGGTGTCGGAACCGACCGTGGTTTCCCACGCGTTACCGAGTGTCGAATGGAACGACGTGGCGTTCGAGATTTCGATTTCGTAATGGCCACGGTTGGCCTGCATCGCCAGGTTGGTGCCGTCATTCAGGTCGGTGAACGAGACAAGAACAGCGTTCAACATCCCGCGTACTACGAGGTTTGACACATCCCCAGGGGCGCTAGGAGAGGTGTCAATAATGGTGCCGTCCAGGTCAGTCCCGAACTGCTCGTCGGCGGCCAAATCGAAGTTGGCACCGGTGTTGAACTCGCTTCGGTGACCGGTGTGCGTTACCGTGCGGCCCCTAACCTCGTACTCCTCATCAGTAGCCCCTGACGGCAAGCCGTGAATCACGATCTCCTGGGAGGTTTCGCCACGCACCGGCGACCGGAACCTGGTATACCGCCTCGTGCCGGAGGCCACAGGGTTGACCTCAATCTCGTATTGAGCCGCTTCGTTCTCCCACCCCTTCGGCTGATCGAAAGTTACCAACGCACGCCGGTCACGGCCTTCCGACTGGGGGGTAGCGACGATGTTTAGTGGAGGCGCAGGCACCGCACTGGTCGAAGCGTTCGCCTGGGTGATCTGCGGGGAATACTGCTCGGTCTGCTCGACCTTCCTGAGACGAGCGATGATGTTGTCGACGGCCTCGCCGATTGTCACCTCGACAGCGAACGATGTTGGGGTGACGTTCGCTGAGAGCCCGACAACCTGGCGGGACGAAAAGACGCCAGGTTCGTACTCGATCTTGACGGTGTCAGAAATGTCAAAGTCGGCCCACGCCCGCGTCGTGTCTGTTTCGATGTATTGGAATGTGAACTCGTCGAGGACATCCTTGACCTCGTTCAGGGCCTGGTTCGCTGAGTCGATGTTTGACTGGCCGTGGAGGTTGTCGTACTTGACGTACCCCTCCCGCCGGCCATACGTGGTCTCGGCGGTGGCGTCGACTGCCCTCTCGAAGATGTAGTCATTAGAGATGAACATGGAGGTCCGCAAGTCGGTGCGGCGAAGCGAGTTCGCTGCACGCCGCGCCTGCGGGACGGTGAGCACCACAGCGCTGCTGCCCGTAGACAGGTCAGCCCCCAGGGTCTTCGCTATCGAAATCTCGCCGTTAGGGGCGACCCTCCATTGTGCGTTGGCGGTCTTAGCGGCACAATCCGTGAGCGTTTGGAGGTAGTTCTGCCCTGTCGGCAGGGAGAACAGCCACTGAACGTCATCAACGGGGTAGACAGTTTCGTTACTCCATTCGTAATCTGTGGTCTGGCCGTTTGAGTCGTACTGCTCGGTCAGGTTTGACGACAGGCTCAGGGGCCAATCAACCGGGTCGCCGTTGCGGTCGCCGTAACCGCCCCCGCCAGGGAGCGTTGTCACATTGACATTCGTCCAGGCTTTGACCCCACGGGTGCCGCCTGGGGTCGAGTCGGTATCTAGCCACCTGGCAGCGGTCGCCGGCACCCCAAGGTTCGCTTCCTTGAAGAGGTGGACGAACGCTCCGCCACCGTAACCCTGGTATTTCGGCCCGTGATACGACTCTGGGAGGCCCATTGTGCCGTGCCTGGGCTTGTCGTCCCCAGCCTGCGTCTCCAACTGCGTGGTGACCGTGTGAGTGGAGCCAAACGCCCTCCCCATAACAGTGACCAGACCGTCTGGATCGGGGTTGCCGTTGCTATCGACATAGCCTTCGTCGTACTTCTCGGGAATGACAATCGCCCATTCCAGGCAAGCAGCCAACCCGCGACCGCCCATGATGGCGCGTCGCCTCGGCCCCGCATACTCGATTTCGGCCTCTTCAACCAGGAACGTGAAGACCAGAGACCCATCGCGGTAAACCTGGACGGCGTAGTTCCCCTCCCATGGGAACTCGCTGTTGTCGTTGTAGAAGGAAGTCAGCCAGGCTTCGTCATAATCGAAGTTGACTGCACCATGACCAGGGTCGTTGACCTGGTCACCGAACTGGCAACTATTCCAGTTCGAGACATAGGCGACCTTCGCCAGGGTGGTGGCGCTGACAACCCAAATGTCCCACGGGGTGACATCTGGCATCAGACATACGCCCTGGTATACGCAATCGAGAACGCCGAGTTGGAAGTGATGGTGTTAGAGACACCTGGGAGCAACTGGAACCAGTCGGTCGTTGACGACCCTGAACGGGTCAGAGACCCGATGGCGTTAGTCCCATTGTCTGTGACCGTGTAGTCCTTCGTGTTGAACACGATGTTCCCGCTGTTGGTGCCCGAGAACTCCAGTCTGCTACCCGTTGTCTCGTTCTCGATGTACCTGCCGGCACCGGTGGTGGTAAGGGTGATTGTCATGTCGGTCATTAGAGCCGACCCGCCAGGAGTGGCGTTACCGGTAATCGGCGTTGCGGCGATTTTGACCCCAGCCGAGGTGCACTCATACCAACGAGGATCAACATACAGAATCGGTATCTGGAGGTTCGTGTGATTCCACGTGCCGTGGTCCCCAGCGGAGATCGGCCCGTTGACCTCGCCGTAGTTCATCCTGTATTCGTTCGCCGGGCTACCTGGCGTCTTTTTCATCGTCCTTATGACCTTCAACGGAGCGTCAAAACCGGCCTTCTTCTTGATCGTCGTGAGCGCGTTCATCACGGTGTCCCAGTGGGCGTTGAACTGCGCTTCCCTGGCGCCAACGTCCGTGAGCGGGGCCCCAGCCGAGGAGTATTCGCCGGAAATACACAGGCTCCATGTTTCCTGTCGGCCACCCATGCGCTTCTCACGCCACCGAAGACCGTGATCCATCGCCGGAATCAGGTTCTCTCCCCTCTGCTGGGACGTTGACTGCGTAACCTCCATGATCCAGAACCCCTGCTGGTCAAGCGACAGCGTGGTAGACCCCAGGGCCGCCGATTGGACTGAATAACTCTCCACTGCTGCCATGGTTTACCTTCCTACGTTGCCGTCAGCGGTGTTCTGGCCGTATTTAGGACCATCGGTCGTTGAACCGCCGTACTGGCTCGTCCAGGAGCCGATGAGCCCTGCGTCCGCCCCCACCCTGACCGCCGCTGAGATGGACTCGGTTGTGAGCGCTTCCCAATGTTCAATGCCTATAGTCCCTGTCGGGTACACGTGCACGTTGGCGATAACCATGTTCTGAGCAGACCCATCGCTGTAGGAGTCACCAGACGGCATCTCTCCCAAGCCAGGCAAACCAGGTATCCCGCCGGTCCGTACATAGTCGGCTTGGGCAGTAGGGTCGAAGTTGACCCTCAACTGGGCGTCGTACCGGGATGATGTCCCCAAGTGCCCACCAGCCAGAATCTCAGGACCGTACAACTGGTCATAGTACTCTTCTCGCCTCTTCTGCTCCGCGTCTTCGGCCTCGTCCGAATCGACAATCACACCGATACCAGCAGCGACCTGCCGGATGATCTCCAGGGTCGCTGGGTCCGCGAACTTCTCCAGAATGGAGTTACCGTCGCCTGTCTGACCCAACAATCTGTCGATAGATTCCTCTGTCAACCCAGCAGCGGTAGCGATGTCGTTGAAAGCAGTGGCCGCCGCCTCGCCCTGCATCTGCAACTGGACTTGAGCCTCCACAACCCTCAAACCAGCGTCAGCGACCTTGATTTCGGCCTTCTCCAACGTCGACTCGTTTTGGGCCGCTGAGTCGAAGTCTTCAAGGGCGAACTCCGCCTCCTGGAGAGCAAGTTTGAGGTCGTACATGTTCCCCTGGCCGAGACGCAAAGCACGTTTAGCCTCGTCCACGTCCGCCTTTAGCCTCTGTTCGGTCCACCTCTCGAAGTCGGTGTCTACACCCTCCCCACCGTGCTTGGTTCTGATCCGATCCAGGTCAGCCTCAGCCTGTTCCAGGTTCAGCATCGACGTAAGAGCACCAGTGACCGTCCCCATGCGGCTCCGAACCGTACTGATCGAAGAGTCAATGAGCAGGCGGAGAGCGTTCGTGATCCTCGGGACACCCTCCCAAATACCTTCGTAAATGCCGTCGATGATCGGCTCACCGACCTCAACCTTGAACAGTTTGGAGGGTGACCCGATTTCAGCGGTGGAGATAGCCGTGTCGACCATGCTCTGGATCATCGCCTCAACAGCGTCCAAGACATCGACGGTGCCGACCCTGATGCCTTGGATCATCCCAGCCGGGACCTCTCGACCCAAGCCGGAGAACAACGGGCCGATAAAGCCCCTTTCGCCCTGTGCGACCTGGCGCATCGTCTCCTGGAGGGCAGCCCCGATTTCTTCGTTGTCGTCCAGGAACATCATCTCGATGCGCTCTGGGGTTACCCCCATGTCTCTGTAGAACTTGTCCAGTTCAGCAGGGTTGACCTTGGCCTTGAGAGCATTCGAGTGAATCGTCCCCAAGGCAGACAGAACAGCGGCTTCGGCTTCCTCAGCGGAACCGCCGGCCTCGAAGATCGCCTTCCCGTAGTCGACAGCGGAGTCGATCTGCTCCCTTATAGCGCTTCGGTTGTCTCGCCCCGCCGCGGTGTAGGCGTCGAGCGAACCCCCGCCCTCTTCGAGAGCCTCGATCATGTCGAACAGGCTGGAGTTGAAGTCGTCCTGGGATTCGGTCACACTCATAGTGCGACCAATGAGATTGTCGTACCGCTTGGCGAGCCTCTTAGCGTTTTCGTCTGCGCTAGAGAAGGCAACGTCGAACTCCTCGAAAACGCCTTTGACGTTCTCCACCAGAGTGGAGAAACCACCGCCCATGCTTTCGATCTCGTTTTCGATCGAGTTCATGGCCCGCTCCATAACCATGGTGCGCCGTTCAGCCTCCGTCACCGTCAGGCCGTACTGCTCGATCTCGTTCTCCACCAAGACGAGGGCGTTCACATAGTCCGTAGCGAACGCTTCCATCATCTTCCGACCCGAGAACATATCCCGACCCTCTTCGCCCTCTTCGATGTCCATGGCGCTGACGATGTTCTGCATGAACTCGTCCATGTTCTTGGCGTCAGTGATCTCATCCTCAAACAGCGAAATGTCGTCGAGGAGGTTCATAAACGCTGCGCTGTACACCTCGATTTCACGGGCTATTTTCCCTGGGTCTGTCTCGCCCGCAGTGACCGACTCCAGGAAGTCGTTCCACATGGTGCCGAAATCTCGGAACTGGTGCTGCCGCATAAACGAGTCGATCTCGATTGCGAACGGTTTCAAGCCGTCAAGAAGATTCTGCGTGTTCCCGACAGCCCGTTCGACCCAGTCCTCAAGCGTTGTTGAGTCATCAAACGTGTACCCGTTCATAATGTCGGTGATGTCACCCTCTTGGGTGGTAAGCCAATCCAAGAACGCCGTCTCGTCGATTTCCCCCTCCGCGAACAGTTCCCAAAGGGCTGTCCCGAGCCCCCCAGCGCCCTCCTTATGAGCCAGGTTGTTACTCAGTTGGTCGAAACTCTTGTCAATAACCTTCACAAACTCGTGGTCGATCGCGTCTGCCGCCAACTGTGCCCTCAGTTTGATGCCTTGCCTCAGCCCTGTTTCGTCGCCCAGCAAGAAGTTGGTTATGGCCTCGCCCCTATCCGAGGTCGTAGGGCCGAACAGCCGTAGGAACACATCCGAGCCACCGCCAATGGTCCTGTTGATGTCGTCCATGATGGCGAGCAAGGCCTTACGAACAGCGGGGGTGTCGCCACGCCCAAAGAAGAACCTGGCGATCGCCTCTTCCGCCTGGAGACCACCCGCGCCGGTGCCCTCGTCGAAAGCGTCTTCGATGCCTTCCGCGAATGCTTCCTCGAACCGGGACGCGAGTTTCCCCTCGTCTGTTACGTCGTTGAGTTCCCTAAGGGCAGCGGTCATGCCCTCGATGGGCTTGATTACCTCTTCGCCGGCCGTTCTAACGTCACCAAGCGCCTCTTTCAGGTTCGCCAGTTTCTTAGCAGACGTTTCCGATTTCCTCCCCAGGCCAAGGGTCATAGTAGTCAACACACCAACAACGGCGGCGACGGCCATGAAGACGCCGGCACCAGAAACGAGCATCAAACCTTGGGTTGCCCTGGTGGCCATGGCCGCTGAGGCCGAGTATTTCACAAGTGATGCCTGGAGGAAGACATACGCCTGGGTAAGGCGACCGACCATTATCAGCAAAAGGCCTGACACTGTTGTCAGCATCCCGATACCAGCGATAATCCCGATCAGGACCCCGTGCTTAGACAGGAAGTTGAAGAACTTGCCCATGGATTCCAGCAGGCCAGCCATTACCCCAACCAGTGGGGCCAGGGACTCACCAAAGTTCGTGAATCCGACTTTCAACTTGGCCATCGCGACGGCCAACTTGTGGGCACCGGTCTTCTGAATCTTCTGGAAAGCGTCGTCGGTGTCGCCGACAGAGTTCGCCAACTGAGCGAAAATCTGGGTGTTCTCGTCGAGGTTCTCACCAGTGATGTCCATAGCGCCTGCGAGAGCACGCACGTTGGGGAACACGTCAGCGAACGCCTCAGCGTTGTCTTTGGAGAGGTCCCGCAGTTTCACCAAAACCGCCAAAAGGCCTTTATTGCGGGCCATGTCGGCAAGTTCACCCTCAGCGACACCCATCTCCTTCAACGCTTTGGTTGTTTGACGCGACGGGTCGAGGATGGACTGCATGATCTGACGCAACTGGATAGCCGAGGTCCTGGCGTCAGTACCAGTACGGGTCATGGCGGCAATAGCAGCGGCCACCTCATGGAACTCGATACCCATGGCCGAGGCCACTGGAATCGCCTTGCCGATAGCAGGCGTCAATCTGGTCGCTTCGACCTTGCCTTCCCTAACGGCAGCGGTGAGAATGTCGACGGCAGCGGCGCCGGACAGGTTCTCTGAGCCGTATGCGTTGACGGCGGAGGTAGCGGCGTCGGCCACAACGGAGGTTTCACCCAGGCCGATAGCGGCACCCTTGGCGGAGGCCTCCATGACCTCCATAGCGGTGGCGCCACGCAAACCAGCCGATGACACGAAGAACATGGCGTCTGCGAGTTCCTGGGGTCCACGGCCGGTGACCTCGGAGACCTCTTTTACCCTTTCGGTGAACTGGGCCACAGCACCAGAGGAGATACCCACCAACGCTTCAATCTTGACCATCGACTTCTCGAAGGACACGAACGTCTTGAGGGCAAAGCCACCGATAGCGAGCAGGGGCAGGCCGATGTTCCTAAAGAGCAACCGGCCTGTCGTCTGAGCACGGAACGACAAAGTGTTCAGACTCGTGCTCATGTGCGTGACGGCCTGGGCGGCCTTCGTCGAGGCTTTGGCAACCTTGCCCGTCGCGCCAGCGGCCGCGGTTGAACCCGCCATAAGACCCGAAGGGTCTAAGACGATTCGCTGTACGAGGGGTGGAAGCGGGATACCGGCCATTTACACCATTCTCCCGCATAGAGAGAGCAGGCTCAACCAGCCGAGTCTGCTGGTCGTTGACTAGCGAAATCGTGGCGTGATTTCGCCACCTTTTCGCCAACGATAGAGCCACCCGCACCAGCGGCAAACGCCTGGACTTGAGCCAGAGACTTAGCCTTCTCTTTCCCAGGTTTGGCCATGGTAACCGCAGCGATTACTTGCCCTGGGCTTTTGTTCCAGAAGTCTTCGTACCTTTGGTTTGCCCCTTGGCACCAGGCTGAGAGGGCTGCTTGCCACGGGTAGCCTTCTTCTCCTCCTCGACCTCGTCCAGAGTCTCCAGCAGTTCGTCGTTCAGCATCTTTACCTGCGAGTCTGTCGCCACTTCTGCCTCTGCCAGGAGCCGACTCGCCACGGTAGGGTCCACGCCGTTGGCCAACGCCCAAGCCGTCCCGATTGCGTTGTTGTAGGAGCCCAACTGGCCCTCAAGGAGCCTCATGCCGACCTTTTCGACCGGCTCCGTCAAGATCAACCCGTATGTGCGACGCAGGGTAGACACAGGCTTAGCGGCCATTGCCTCTTGCCAATCAGGGAGGCCGTCCCACACTTCTTCAATGTCGGCGATTGTGTTGTGGGTGAAACGGACATGGAACTCTTCGGTTTCGATGTTCCCCGCAGAGTCGTAAATCTGCACCCACGCACCGTCTTCGTTACGAAGGGCAGCCATCCGAACAGGGACACCCTTGTTGCGGAGCACCGCTGGTGTGTAATCCATACGGGGAGCCTACACCTACGCGCGGAGGGACGGCGACCTCACAGCCGCCGTCCCTCGCTGCCCGCTAGGTGTTATTTAGAGAGTTGCCGCAGTCTCGGCGATCTCGATGTCGCCCATCTGGGTCGGGGTGCCGTAAGGCATAATCGCCTCAGCAGTGAACGTCGGGTTGCTGAACGAGTCCGTCGAACCACCCAGCAGCGTACCGCCGGTCAACTGGCACTTCTGGAGTGTCATAACAACCGTGGCCGGCTCATCGTCAGCCGAGTGCTGGAGGTCGTCCATGAGGACGGCGATCATGAAGTACGGCAGCGAAGTGTCGTCGACCTTCATGGTCTGTGTGAAGGTACCGGAAGAACCGGCACCAGTGTTGGTCTGGCCCAGGAGGACCTCCAACACTTTCAGCGAAAGTTCACTGTACGTACAGGAGAAGTTGAGACGGTCGATCTTGCCCTTCTTGGCAAGAACGGCACCGCCATCACCCTTCAACTCTGAGGTGATGAAGTTCGGCTCCAGAGATACTTCCTGGATACCGGGTACGTCGATGCCAGGACTCGTATACGTGGAGGGGGCCGCCGCAGGGTCGGTCTCCAAGGCGTACACCTTGCAGTCCTTGACATCGAAGGTGATAACACTACTTGCTACAGGCATTGGGAATCTCCTTAGCGGGTCTAGGCCTGGTTCGTCTTTACCAGTCTCCCCCACGCCGTGTAACGGGTGAGAGAGGGTATTCGTGACCTATACGAGGCCCCTCACACCGTCGCATCAGGCCCTTCGGTACGCTGGAGCCAGGTACCCACCCTCACCCAATGGAGTGACATAGCAATGGACTTCACCGTCACAATGACTAACGCCACGAAGCGGTCGATCCTGCTGCGGGCTATCGGAGGCCTGGAGGAAGAACTCTGGGACCTCTGCTGGAGCGAGGGTATTGACCCCGCCGATCTAGCGAACCCGTACACAGCGCCTGCCGACTCGGAACGGGCTGGCCTCACCCACATTGAGGCACAGCAGGCCAGGCTCAACACAACCACTGCTGCTTACGACGCTCTGCCCGCATAGTAGAGTCAGTTCATGGCTCTTTCCGCGGCGCAGACCGCCGAAGCGAAGGCTCGGGCGATCGAGTATCTGGAGTATTCCACATACTCGCTATCTCTCATGCTCGGGGTGGACCTCGCAGAGGTCAGTGGCTCCTGGGTGATCCCAGTCGCCGCTGACCACGACGAGTACAACGCCCACGACTGTCTCAAGAAGCAGGTAGTTGTCCTAACTGCATTGAAGGCGTAGTCATGCCTCACGGCGTCACTGACGGGCATCACGGCACCGGGGGGCAGCAGGCTGACCCTAAGACTTTCACTCTCGCTATGGCCGATGGTGCCACGGTCGAGGAATCGGACCCTAAGAACCGGATCGGACCACGCCCCTGGGACGACGCAACCCGCGACCAGGACCTCGTCATCTGGAACCCTGAACTCATGATCCACGAGTTCGTCAGCGACCGAGCAGCGAACTTCTGTATGAACTTCCAAGAGGGGATTCGGGGTACCGGCGTCGCCATTGTCGAATCGGACACCCCATTCAACCGGGACTACGAAGATGTCTAAGCGTGAATCAAGCGCCGCCGGCTACATCTACGACCCAGTAGAAGACCTGGCGTTCGCTGAGGTAGAGATCGCTACCACCATGAACATCCTCGGCATGACCCCCAACGTCGATACGACCACTATCGACGACATCATCGCAGCGTCACGGGCCATGCACACATACACCCCGATGGATGAGCGGGCATCCTGGTCAGGCGATAAGCGGCGGTACCGACCGGCCGCAGACGAGTTCATGACTGTCGAATCACGGCTACTCGACGAGCATCTACGTCACGCCTGGTACTGGCGAAATGCCGCTAAAGGATTCCAGGCCCTGTAATGGCTGCTCCGCACTTCGCCGTTACCGACATGTTCAAGAAGGACCTGGCGGCCGTCAACCTGTCCAAGGTCGAGCATGAGGACATCGACTTTCACTCCAATGCCAGGAGGCAGGACTCCACCAGCCAAACAAAGGCCCTGCTAGACACCTTCAACTTCGATAGGCGAGCAATCGCTATCGGCGTTGACCCCTACCTGGAACTGTGGGACTCATATGACAACCCCCACCCAGAATGGGCGGCGTGGCTGTGGAGCCACGGTTTGATGCGCCGGATGATGCTGGCTACCACACCCTGGGCAACAATGCTTTCGGCGTACTGCGACCCTTCCCAGTCGCTCCTAGACCATCTAGCCGATCCAGCGAAGACTGTCACCTACGTCAACAACCTGGATTTTGCTGTATTCGAGCGGTTCATCAAGAGCGACGCCGAAATCGACGCCCAGGACTTGTCGTACTCAGTGATCGACACCCAGGACGTTCTCGATGGCTCACACTCGGGTGAATACGACTTCATCGAATGCAGCATCGGGAATCTGCTGTCACCGACCATGGCGTTCGTCGACGGTTACCTAGACGCTCTTGCCCCAGGCGGGACTTGGATGATTACCAACACCTCTGGCTACCGGAAGATTTACACGGAGCGGTACTACTCACTACACCACTACGTGCGGCACCAGAAGTACCTCCAGAACCAGGCCGGGATAAGCGTGTTCCACATTCCCATCGACCTGGGCTACACCATCATCCGTAAGGACGCCTAGGAGTTCTTTCATAGAGGATGTCGGGGGGAAGCCACACGCTTTTACCCTCACGATCCCACTGCTTGTAGGTTTCGATCTCGCTGGGTGTCAGTGGGCCTGTGCCAACAAACTGGAGATAGGAATACCTCTCCCCCTTCGTTATTGGTCGCACCTCGTGCATCCCAATGTAGTTAGACGGATACAAGACCGCGCTCCCAGCCTTCATCAAAGGCTGCTTGGCGGCGTGTCTGAACCGTATTTCGCCTCCCTCAAAGTCGTCGTTTAGAAGCAGCGACCCACTGATGACGTTGAGGCTGGAGATCGTCGCTTTAGGTATCTCCCCTTCCCAGTATTTGACATCTGAGACCTCGACGCTGGTGTCGGTGTGCTCGCCGATGCTCTGCCCCTCCGTGTAGGTGACCACGTGGGCCGGCATCCGTGCCCACACGGCCTGCCTGGCCGCCGGGTAAACGTACATATAGCCCTTCAGGCACTCCAAAAGTGCATCGCTGAGGGTTCGGGCGAACTCGGGGTCGTCATCCCAAATCTGGACCAGCCGGCCGGGTTGACTCAGCGCCTGCTCGGCGTCGATGGTGTACCCACCGAGGTTTGTGTAGGTGCCGTCTCCGTTGTCGGTGAACTGTGGCGGCTCTGTCTCCCTGCGCTTCGCTATCCAGTCCGCCAGGAACTCCCTGTCAATGTCCACGACGTTGTGGAAGGCGACAACACCCCCTCCGCACTCCTCAACCTCCACTGCCAGGCCCCTCCTGGATGTAGACGTTCGTCGCCCACTCCGCTAGTTCAGGGTTGATAGCAGGGTCAACGACGTTCTCCCTAACAGCACTATTCGGGGTCCCCTGGCAATACCACCCTAAGTAGGTGTACCGCATCCCAGCGCCGACAGGCTGGACCTCGTGGGCGGCCATGTAGTTCGACGGAAAGAACAGGATGTCGCCCTTCTTTGGCTTGTAGGAGATGTCCAAATAGGCGAAGTTGTGGTGGCCATCAGTGAAGTTCGTGCCATCGAGTTCATCCTCGGTATCGACACCATCGTTGAGGTAGGCGACGACAGAAACGATGTTCCTGGTCGCCAACTGGTCTATCGGCTCGGGCCGGCCGTACTTGTAATCGGTGGAGATGTCTGAGTGCATCCCCAGGAAGGAACCAGGGGGGTAGGCGACGATGTGAGACTTGATCTTCCACCAAACACACTTGAGGACCAGGGGGAAGAGGTCGCAGTATTCGGCGAAGCAGGCGTCGCGGGCTTCCTCGATGAGGGTTAGGGCGTCGATAACGTCCTGCCTGGTGTCCTGGTGGACGGCAGAACCCCGCCACGGCATCACATCGACCTCGTCCTTGCCGAAGAAGTAACCAGACTTGTTGATGTAGCCGTCTACGCCAGTAATAGGGTCAACACCTGGCGTGTACATGTCGTCGCGTTCGCTAGCGAGCGTTTCTTTGCAGAATGCACGCATCCACCCCCAGTCAAGCGTGAATCTGTCCTCAAAGAGAACCACCCCACTCCCCAAGTGCTCCATTAGTACGGGTTGTCGTCAGTGGGGCCTTGCCAAAACTCTGGCGTTCCTCGCGAGTCGAACGACGGGAAGGCCGCTTTCATCTGTTCATGGGACCACCCAGAGTGCTCCATGAAGTCCTCAACGGGTGATTCGCACCAGACGAACTGGTTACCGTCCAGGCGTTCCTCGTTATGGATGACATGAGGCTTGTCCGTGCCGGCGTTCAACCCGAGAGAAGACCCCTGCCCATACCAGGTGAGATACGACATCCTGTGCCCCGACTGCACTGTCGTCACCCAATGGGCACCGATGTAGTTGGCGGGGAAGATCAGCAAATCCCCTGCCTGCGTTTCGATCTCTTCATCCACATACGGGAAGACGAGATTCCCACCGTCGGTATCGCACAGATGCAACGTGGTCGAAACGACGTTCCTGGTCGCCGCTTCTGCAAACCCCATGACATCGTCTCTCGTTTCGTAGGAGTACCCGATGTCGTTGTCGTGGTGCCCGCCCAGGAAACCACCCTTGCCGTAGCAAAGGACGTGGCCCCTGTTGGACCACCAAATCTGCGACAGCAACATGGTGTATCTCTCGCAGTAGGTGAGAAGTCCCTGGTATTGGGCATCGCATGCTTCCCGCCAAAACTCCTTCCACCTCCCCGACGATTCGACCCGTTCGTCATGCGGCTGGAAGCGTGTCGGAACCGTTGATTGGTGTTCCAACGAGCGGAACTCATTCGAGTTCGGGTTGTCGTTCCCTCGCTGGTAAACGGTCCCATCGTCAGCAACCTGGTATTGGATGTCAAACTCTCGTTGGCTTCTTTCGAGGATTTCTCCATGGAGCCAATCAGGTATTTCCATGGCGTCCCTGATGATAGCCAGCCCCATCGGGAGATGTTCGATTTCAGCCATGGTAAACGTGCCCCTCGGGAACGGTATAAGAGGAATGCCTCGGTGGTAACCGCACAGACGGTTCCCCTTCATGATACGACACCCGATCGAACACACGTTCCCCGTGGGAGAAGCCGGCGCCGATGGCGTAAGACAGCGACTGGCCGTCGTACATGACGAGATCACCCTCTTCGTGATCGACCCAGTGCTGGTTCTCGGGGCTGACCTGGAACTGGTACACCCATTCGTTGATGTCGAGCAGGTCCTCTTCGGTTAGCCCATCGCAGGTGTCGATGTCGATGCTGTACGGCAGTTCCTCGCAGTCCCGCCAATGCCCCTGGAGCGGCAGAAATGACTCGCCGGTATGCCAATGCCGGCTAACGACCTTATGAGGGTATTGGACAACACCATCAGGCATGAATGGGACCTGGACCGCCGCCTTAGTGGCTTCACGTAGGCCGTGTTGCCACTCTGGCCTCATCGCTTCGTAAGCCTCTGCCATGTCAACAAACCCGGAGCCCCCCGTGCCCGGATGGGCTGTAAACGTGGCGAACGACATGATGATGGCCGTGGGTGGGAACTCCTTGTAGGCGTCCTCCAAATGCCAGAACATGAACGTGGAACGCACTGGTTCCATCTCATAGAACTCGCCTTCTTCGGTTTGGGCGGTGTACACCCGAGGCTCGTTGTCTGGCTCTTCGCCGCCGGTCCCGTCCCCAGTCCAGAACTGCTCGAAACGGACCTTGTGGTCTTCACCTGTTTGGTAATAGGAATGCCCGCCGAGGAACTGGCTGTGACCGCTGCCCACATTCGCACCCTGCCCCATTGTGGACGGGGCGTACCCCGTGATCGCCTTTGAGAAAGAAGCCAGAGCACCTGGGTCTAGGTTCTTGAATACCAGCACCTTGTTCTCGAAGAACAGGTCCCGATAGTGGTCAGGGTCGGACTGGACCTGTTCCAGCGTGTCGTCAAGTTCAATGATCTTCATGGATTGTCCAATCCTGGCTCATCGGTCCCCTGGACCGGTTGAACGGGGCACTGATGTCCCATGCTATTCCGTTTCTAAAGAACTGTTCGTAATACAAGCCGACCTGGGGCTGACGAACGCTGTAACACGGTCCTTCCTGGAAAGCGTAAAAGGCTGTCACGGCGGCCAACACCGCCCACTCAGGGGACATCGAGCACCGGGTGGCCATCATGCTTAGGGCCTATCTGCTCGCCCTTCTCGTCCAGGCCAGTGCGGATACCACCCATCCACGTCCACGGCTCGTCGATCATCTTCTTAGCCTTAGCGTTCCCGTAGTTGGACCTCTGCTCCATCAAAGCGGCCTCTTCCCACATGCCACGCGTCTGGAACCTGACATCCTCCAGAGCGTGATCGGGGATGATCTGGAAGAACATGAACGGCATCCCCTCAGGGAACGTGATCTCCACGTTCGGGGTGTCGATTATCCAGTTCATGTTGGGCTCGTCAGGCCACCAACCGGGCATCATCGCTGTCAGCGGGTGGGCATGCTTGATGTAGTGGTTCGGGGCGCCTGACAACCACACGGAATACCCCTCGGGTGGGTTTATCGCCCACCCAGTGGCGAACGACACCATCCCGATAATCGACTGGACGACAACGTCTCGTTCGTACTCGTGGCCGTCGGTGTCCCAGGTGATCTTCTCCCCTGACAGAACCCTGGGGACAGTATTGCCGCCGTCCCAAATGACCTTGACTTCCTGGGGTAGCACCAGTTCCCACCCGTAAGTGTTGGCCGCTGTCATGGGTAGGCACTTGTAGGCGTGCTTTCGGTGGGTGCCGTCCATCCAGTCGCGGCGAGGACGGCACTGCCTGATCTCGGGCGGGTTCTGGTGGCTTTTAGTGAGAGTCACCTTCACGTGCCGTACTCAAATGCCAGGTTGCCTGTGGGCGCTGGACCAGGGTCGTTGTTCTCAAAGACAGCGCCCTTTCCCTTCTCAGGCAACGGATACTCCTCGTTGGGGGACGCAATAGCCGGGGCAAATGTTGAGAAGTTGTCCCAATCGACATCCAAGTCATAGCCGAAGATGCCACGCAACGTCCGTGTCCCCCCAGGGAATGCTGATACGCCGTGGGCCATTCTGAACAGGTCGACCATGAGGAAGTCTGTTGTGTCCCACTCCCACCAAACAAGGTTCTGTAGATTCCCAAAGTTTTCCTCAACGTCCCTGCGGTGGTCCCGACCCCACCCACAGACCACGCAGTTGTGATGGCCGACATGGGTCGTTTCGACACCGCCCTCCACATGGGTGTGTGACTCCATGTCGAAGGCCCTTCTGATCCACACGCGAGCCTCAGCCCACTCGGCTTCGTCCTCTTCGTGGAGAGCCCCCTGGCGCACCGAGAACGGCATAGTACGAAGGACAGGGATGCCGGTAACGGGGTGCGGTAACGCCGCAGCGCGGACTTCGCAGGTGTAACCGTTGCCGTCGAATGCCCAGTCGCCTAACTCTGTGCAGGACTCTCTCATCAAAGCCGTGAACTCTACGGAGGGCAAAAGGTCGTTGCTGCCCTCCTCCAGCACAGCCAACTCGGCACTTGGGTATTCGATGATGGTCGGCAACGTCAGGAGAGTCTCCTGGATAGCCGTCGGGAACTGCTTGAAGATCGTCTGGCAGTCGAGAAACCCTGTTCGCCCATCTTGCGGGGGGCTGGTCTTGAAAGGCATCGTCCACCCTCCCGCTACTTGCGGCCAGACACGGTGGCTGTTCTCCAGGTGGAACTGGATGGCTACTGGAGTCGTGGAATCAACCGGCGAATGGCCGGTGTGCAGGTTGGCACCCATCGTGTTGTGATGCGTGTCGTAATACAACTGGGCGCCTTCCGACCAGTCACCGTGGCCTTCCACCGTGGAGAAGTCGGGCAACTCTTCGGACGTATGGTCAGGAGACCCTGAGTGGCCGAACCTGTTGCGTTCCCCGACCGCCTTGAACACCTCAACGAGTTGGGCACTCGTCAAGTCGGCCCCCTTGAAAGCGACTAACCCAACATCCTGGTAGTCGCTGTTCCACTCAGGAAGCGTCTCCATGATGGCGTCAAAGTCATACCCCTCCTTGACCGCCGGATACCACGAACGGTTCATCAGCCGCTGATGGTGGTTACCTGGCCAACCGTTTCACCAACGGCCTGCGCCTGGGCATACGGGTCGGCCTGGGCCTGGTGGTTTAGATGATTGCGGTCGTTGTAGTCATACATCGTGACAGCAGAATACTTCGTGCCCTCGATAACTGGCAACGAGGCGTGGGCGTAGATGAACGTCGACGGATGGATGATGACATCGCCGGCTTCGGGAGTGAAGTCGAAGTCTTGGTAGGGCATCCGATACGTGCCGCCCTCGTAGTCGTCGTTCAGGTACCCGATCGCTGATACGACACACGAGTAGGAGAACCCGTGGTCAGGGTGAATAGCGAAATGCTGGTCCTTCTCGTACTTGACGAAGTTGGTGGCTTCCTCGTAATCGAGGGTCAGGTTGTAAAGACCCGAATAGTGCTTGACGCACTCGCGCACCCCGTCCATGACCTCTCCGTAGAGGGGGACAATGTCCTCGAACTCGGCCGGGACCGTCTCAAGCATCGACTCTGCGACCTTGAAGTCCCAGCAATCACGGTAATCGAGCATCTCTTCGTGATCCCCGACCCTTGCTGGCTGCCACTGGAACCACTCGTTGTCGGAGCCCCCGATGGCCGCTTCTAGGCGCTCAACGAAGTTCGAGTCCTTAGGCCATACGTTCTTGTACAGCATGATCCCTGAGGACTTGTTTCCGAGGTGGCCGGCAACATCCATGTCAATCTCCTAACGAAGTGATCGTGTAGAACGAAGGTGTGGTCCAGCGTACACCTGTCTCCACCGCCTTGACACCATGGAGATAGTGGACATCGCCAGGGTGAGCGACCGCTAAACCGCTTTTGATAGGCAGTTCGATGCCGTAGTCGGGGTAATGGAACTGGCCGCCCGTGAAATCCTCGTTCCAATAGATGATCGAGTTCAAGTCGTAGGTCGGGAATGGGTTCGGGCTGCCGTCGTTGAGTTGCTTATCGGCGTGCGGCGATTGCTCGCAACCGGGTAGCCAACGGACGAGCACCGGGGGCCGGCAGGTGAGGGTGACGTTGTGCTTAGCCTCCAGGAGGCGTTGCATCTTGTCGATGTACTTCTCGATCATCTGATACACGACGGGGTTGATCCTCTGGATGATCGGTCCAGAGCACATGCGGTCCCACCAGTACGAGGCGTCGTAGATGCAGACGCCTGTCTCGTCGTACTCGGTTTCCCTCGGGTTGTCCCACTCGGAGATGGTCGGCAGGAACGCGCTCATGTGCTCCAGGTCCTGGGGTGTAACGAAGTCCTCCAGGATGGAGATGCTGTCAGTCGACGCTCCGAAATGACCTGGCTCTACGAGGGAGGTTTCCACCCCTCAAGTGTACCTAGTTCCCCCTGGGACCTTGGTCCCTACTTCGTGAACGCCGGAGGAAAGTGCGGTGGGAAGAACGGAGGGAAGAACGGGGGGAAGAACGGAGGGAAGAACGGAGGGAAGAACGGCGGGAAGAACGGCGGGAAGAAGGGAGGGAAGAACGGGGGGAAATGGGGTGGGAAGAACGGTGGGAAGAACGGAGGGAAATGGGGTGGGAAATGGGGTGGGAAGAACGGAGGGAAGAACGGCGGGAAATGGGGTGGGAAGTGCGGAGGGAAGAATGGTGGGAAGTGCGGGGGGAAGAAGGGCGGGAAGAAGGGCGGGAAATACGGACTGTAGTAAGTGTAATCGACGTTCGTTGACAATGGTTCGACATCGCCAGCCGCTGGGCTCTGAGAAACAACCTGACCTAGGACCTGAGAGCCCGAAGCAGGGGTTGTTGAAGCCGTACCGACATCAAAGCCCGCAGCGGTTATCTGACTCTCGGCGTTGGTGTTCGTTTGCCCAACGACGTTGGGAACATCGTCTTTCCTCGGACCCTGGTCCCTTGGTTCTATTGCCACGGCTCAAACCCCTCGGCTAATCGTCCAGGTCCCCGACCAACAGCCATTCGTCTGTTGCGATCTTCAAGCATGTTACAGAAGAATACTGCGCGCGGAGTTTGAGACCGGGCGAATACCGCAAGGTTGGAGTACCGGCAGTGGCCATGGTGACCAGACCGCTGCCCATCTGGACAACCTGAATCTGAGTCCCAACCGGATAAGGCACAGCAGTGTTAGTCGGGATTGTGATGGTCTGAGCCGAGTTGTTGTTGGTCTCATCGCCGACACGGAGAATCTTGCCCCTGTCGGCAAGGAGGAAGGTGTACGTCGTGCCTGAGGACTCGTTTACCTCTTTGAGTTCGGAGTTGAACAGGACGTTGCCCGACAAGTCCAAGCCGGTGCTATCGAGAACGGCTCGCTCGGTACCGCCAGTATCGAACCTGATCTTGTCCTCGTCTGAGGACTCTTCGACCTGAATCTTCGTGTCGTTGTCGGCGTCCGAGATTGAGTCGCTGCTAAGAGCACCCAACTCTGTCTGAACGTAAGCCGTAGTGGCGATTTGTGTGGTGTTCGTATCCGCTGCCGCTGTTGGGGCAGCAGGGACACCAGTAAGGGTCGGCGAGGCCAACGGCGCGTAGTCGCCGATCTCAGTCATGACGAACGCTGTGGTGGCGACCTTGGTTGTGCTGTCATTCGCTGACTGAGTAGTAGCAGCAACGCCGTCAGCCAAAACCACGGTCGCTGCAAGTGCGTTCTTGGATAGTTGGAGAACGCCGTCGATGTAGACGCTCTTGCCGGTAGCCAGGGCGATGTGCTCAGACGAAGTCCAGGCGTCTGTTGAGTTGACCCAGTTCCAGGTCTTGTCAGTTGCGCCCTTCAGGGTGATCCCGCCGCCGTCAGCGGTGGTGTCACTCGGGGAAGCAACGGACCCGATTTCGATGTTCTTGTCATCGACGGTCAGGGTCGTGGAGTTGACCGTTGTAGTGGTTCCGTTGACCGTGAGGTCCCCAACGATGGTTACGGTACCGGTGGCACCAATCGACATGCGTTCCGTACCAGCGGTATCGAAACGGATGATGTCTTCGTCAGACCCTTCCTCGACCTGAATCTTGGTATCACCATCAGCGTCAGTAATCGAATCACTACTTAGAGCGCCTAGACCAACATCGACATAAGCGGTAGTAGCGACCTTTGTTGAGTTGTCATTCGCTGACTGTGTTGCTGCTGTAGTCCCATCGAAGAGCAGTTCGGCATTCCCTGTGGTTATTAGGGTTCCGCTCGCATCTGGGAAATAGAAAGTCCTGTCAGCAGTAAGAGCGTCATTGCCGTCATGCCCAAGTTCTGCCCAATAACCGGTGTAAATCCTCTCATTGGTTAGCGCCCCCGACCCTTGGGTCATAGTTGACCCGTCGCCTATCCTTAGGTCATGAGAGAATGATGTGAAGTAGTCGTCAATGTGAACATTCCGCTGGATTGTGGCGTTACCGGCATAGCCAATCCAGAACTCCATGTCACCGAATGCGTCGTCACCCTTCTCTTCGATGTTGACGCTGATCTGGCCATACGTTTGCTTTGCAGCGTTATCATCATCACCAGTGAACAGAATGTGTCCCAGAGGGGAATCATCGTCATGAGTGCCGTCACGACACAACTCCAGAGTGGGTCCATAACTAGTAACGGTGGTGTCTGTGCTAGTTACGGTCAGAAGCGCAGTAGCGGAAGAGGCCAACGCAAGAGTCTTAGCGGTGATGTCTTCGGTAACTGCGAGATCGTTCCCAATAGTGACATCGTTGGGTAGACCAACGGTTACGGCTGCCGTTTCAGAACCGGACCCCGTTACCTCTACCTCATTGGCGGTGCCTGCGACAGTAGCGACGTAGTTACCCGAGGTGTGAGTCCCCAGGGTTGCCGCAACCGTGAGGTCGACAGCCCCGTCCCCAGCGTCGTCATAGGCGGCTGTCAGACCAACATGGGTGCCGTTCGTGGCGACCTGGGCCCCGACGATGTCTTGAACATTCTCTGTGACCAGAGCCAGGTCGATGGCTCCGTCACCAGCGTCGTCATAGGTGGCGGTGATGCCAGTATGCGACCCATTGGTAGCGAGTTGTGCGCCAGAGACATCCTGGACAGCCTCAGTGAAGTCAGTGACAGCCGTCGAGGGAATGGCGATAGTTGTGTTCGATGCTGCGGTCAGGCGACCCTTCGCATCGACCGTGTAGCCAGGGACCTGTGTAGCGGAACCGTAGGAAGCAGCAGAAACACCTGTGTTCGTGAGGCTCAGGTCGATAGCGCCATCACCAGCGTCGTCATAGGCAGCGCTCAAACCGGTGTGAGAGCCATTGGTGACAACCTGGGCCCCAGCAACATCCTGGACGGCCTCAGTGAAGTCTGTGACAGCGGTAGACGGGATCGCGATTGTGGTGTTTGATGCTGCCGTCAGGCGGCCGTAGGTGTCGACCGTGTAACCGGGCACCTGGGTTGCGCTCCCATAGGAAGCGGCAGAAACTCCAGATGCTGTGAGGGTCAGGTCGATAGCGCCGTCGCCGGCATCGTCGTAAGTAGCACCAATCCCAGTGTGCGAACCATTAGTGGCGACCTGGGCTCCAGCCACGTCCTGGACCGCTTCGGTGAAGTCCGTAACCGCCGTAGAGGGGATAGCGATAGTCGCGTTGGTGGCTGCGGTCAGCCGACCGTAGGTGTCCACCGTAAAGGTGCCGACCTGGGTGACGCTCCCGTAGGAGGCAGCGGAAACGCCTGAGGCGGCGAGGTCAATGTCGTCAGCGTTTACCACGATGCGGGAAGCGCTGGCTGTGCCGGCGTTGATCGTGTTGCCAGTGATACTCAGACCGGTGCCGGCGGTGAACGCCTGCGTACCTGTGAACTGAGTAAACGTGATTGCGTGGGTGCCGACGGTATGCGGGTCACTTGTGGATGTGACCACAAAGCCCTGGCCGCTGTTGGTGGCACCAGACAGGACGTAGACGGATTCACCAGACTTGATCTGGCCAGCAGGACTTCCATCAAGGTCCACCGCTCGGGTCAATACCCACGCCGATGTACCGTTGACGCCCTGAGCGGTTACGTCGTAGTAGCCGTTTTGGAGCCCAGCCGCCTGGTCCTGGATGAGGACCCTGTCGCCGGTTGTGGCGTTCGCCCCGTCGATAGTCAAGCGGGCGTACCCGCTCGGGGTGCTAGCCGGATTGTGGGTCAGGGTGGCGCCGACGCCTGCGGTCCCGTTGCTATACGTCGCCGTCCCCAGAGCAGCAGTCGTCGCCAACTTCACCGCCTCGTGCCAGTTGACGATGCTGTCAGCGACCCCCCAGGCGAGGCCCGAAGACGTGGAAGTGTCGACCGTCAGAACCGCGCCGTTCGCTCCGGCGGTGAGAATGCCCGCCGTGTCGTCAGCCGTGCCGACAACCAGATCGCCCTTGGCCTCGATCAGCGTCCTGTGGATGTCCCCCAAGCCGCCGTAACCAAGACTGGTCCATGCAGTAGACCCGTTGCCGATCTTGTAGTTGCCGCCACCGTCAGTCTCGTACCCGATCTCGCCAGCAGCGAGCGTCGGGTCGTTAGTCGTCCAGTTGGAGGCTGTGTCTCTGCGGAACTGAATGATTGCTGCCATGGGTGCCCCTAGTTAGCGGTGGAGTCGCCACCGTCGGCGTTTATGTGAAGACGGACATGCGCGGTTGAAGTACCGCCGTCAGCCTCAGTGGTGGAGATGGTTGCGGACCCACCAGCGGACGCTGCCTCGACCCAGGCCGATGAGGACCTGAAATACAACTTGTTGTTGGTCGAGTCGATTGCGAGGGCGCCGTCAGCCAAAGCGGTCGACGGGGCCCCAGAGGTGGTGAGGGTAAGGAGCCCAGCGGCGGCTTGGAACGTGTCGTCAGTCTTGAGAGCGTTCGCAGCGGACCGGTACAGGGTGACATCGCCGGCCCCATCGCCGGGGCCCCAGGTCAGTTTGCCTCCAGCATCAACGGCTATGCGAGCATTTGAGTCCCCGGAGACGAAGACATCGAAAGCGGTGGATGCCGCAGACGAGAACTTCTGCGCCGACAGGCGCTCCAGAAATGTTGGCATAGCCTCAACTACCCCTTATAGGTCCCGACCTCCACCCTCAAGTGGAGGTTGGGAGTCTGTTTAGCCGATTACAACAACTTTGTAAGCGTTGGATGCTGGTGCCGATGCGAACGAGACTGTCACCTGGCTGGTGGAGTTCCGGTTCACGTTGGCGATAACCGTGTCGTTTGTGCTGGCGTCATAGACCTCGACTGCCACATCAGTGGTCCCACGGCTGTGGGTGATTGCGAATGAGGTAGCCGAACCGTCACCGATGGTCGCAACGACCTTTTCGATGACCCCCAGGTTGGTCCTGGCAGCCGCTGCGGTCGAGGCGCCGGTACCACCGTGGAGAACGGCAACGTCGGTTGCTTCCCAGGTGCCGGTACCGATGGTGCCGAGGGTGGTGAGGGACGAGTTGACAACGCTTGTCCCCAACTGCGTGGCGCTGAGGACCATGGCCGTGTTGATCTGGTAGGTGGTCCCAGTAGCGAGGCTGATGCCCTGGTTGAAGTTCCAGGTGTCAGTGGAGTTGGCCCAGGTGATCGTCTTGTCGGTGGCACCCTTGAGTGTGATACCACCACCATCAGCAGTGGTATCTGAGGGGCTAGCGACAGAGCCGAGTTCGATGTTCTTGTCGTCGACCGTGAGTGTGGTGGAGTTGACCGTCGTGGTTGTGCCGTTGACGGTCAGGTCACCAGTGACGGTCAGGTCGTTCCCGATCGTTACATCGCTCGGCTGGGAGAGAACCAGTGTGCCGGCGGCGTCGTCGTAGGTGACGGTGATCTCGTTGGCTGTGCCGGAGATCAGAGCGCCGGCAACGTCCTGAGTGGCTTCGGTGAAGTCAGTGACAGCCGTCGAGGGGATGGCGATGGTCGTTGAGGCAGCGGTTGTTAGTTGGCCCTGGGCATTGACGGTAAAGGTACCGACTGCGCTAGCGGAGCCATACGAAGCCGCCGTAACGCCAGTGTTGGCCATGTTCAGAGTCAGATCGCCGCTGCTGCCCCCGCCTGAGAGCCCAGTTCCCGCCAGAACCGCGGTCACGTCCCCTTCGGCCAGATTTACCCACGCACTACCGTTATAGAAGTTCAGGGTGGTAGTGCTTGTGTTGTAATAGATTTGGCCGGACACGGGAGAACCAGGGGCGCTGGCTAGGTTCTCTATACGCGCCTTCACCAGTTGGTTCTGGTTCAGGTCAAGATTGACCAGGTACTTCGCCATTGCGGCTTACCTCCGAGGCTAAACGATCGTCCTTCTAACTAAGATACGCCTTCCCAGCGAAGGACTGTGCGAAGGTAACAACCAGCACATTGAGGTCCGTATAGTCAACATCTCCGTACACAACCGTGTCGGATGTGTCCACCACAGTGACGGCCGGCTTGTACCCCAGATTGTGTGTGATCGACCATGTAGCCGTGGGCGATTGCTGATCGAACGTAAACGTCGTCCCAGTCAAGAGTTGGTCGTTCAGGTACTGCTGGGTGGCATACGAGTAGGTCGTTACAGGCGTTGTCGCCGGGGTGATGTCCGCTAGGTCCAGGGTGGCATCAGGCGAGTTGTGCGGGATTTGGATGCTGTACTTGTTCTGGCCTGCCCCGTTGATGTTCTCCGTGACCTCGTAAGTCACCCCAGTGGGCTGAGTCGTAGGGTCTGTCGTAGCGGTGAGGTTCAGCCCGATGACCCCAGAAGCCAGCGTCGCCGTAGCAAGGGTCGGGGCAACGATCGCGTTGGTAGCCGAGTCGTTCATGGTCGTCGAGGCGATGAATGTCACGTTCCCCGAGGCCAGGGTGCTCCCATCAGCCTCGTAGAAGGTGCCAGTGATTGCGATTGTGGTGAATGCCATTAGTTCGAGTGGGTAATGTTGACTGTCAGCCAGGAGCGGCAGACTTGTTCGGATGGGTCAGTAGCGCGGCTCACATCTTGCACCTTGCATTTTAGGATGGTCTTGTTGGCCCCCGTGAGGGTCGCCCCGTCGACAGCGGCGAGAAGGTCCTCGATCAAGTCAACGTCTTCGGCCGAAGTCACCTGCCAAAGGTTGACCCACATGACCTTCTGCCTCATGCTCACAGCCCCGTCGCCCTCCAGGACTGGCTCGCGTGAAACATCGTCGTCGAGAGTCACAAACGGGTAAGCCGTCGAATCAGGTGCCTGATCTCGGAAGACCTTCGTGGTCACGCCAGAGATGTTCGCGTTCACAATGGCTGTTCTCACAGCAGCAGCGACAGAAGCCATTACAGTTTGCCTCGGAACGCTTCACGGCCCTTAGTCACCATCAGGACCGTCACCGGGACACCAGTCTTGGCTCTCCCCGCGGCCTTGATTTCGGCTTTGACGAACTCAGACCAGGTGATGTCCTTGATGATGCGCCGGCCCTCAGGCTGGACGTTGGCGATCTGCCACGCCGGGCGCGCTTGCCCAGTGCTGATACCGAACTCCTGATCGTAGGCGTAGGGGTTCCGTGTGAAAACCTGGATCGCTGTCGTGCCAAACCCCGCCATGAAGCGACCCCCAGGGCCACGGGCAGGGAGTTTGGCAATATAGAACTCGACGCTATTACGCAAATCGCCGGTCTGGAGAGCGGGTGGGGTCCCAGGCTGGGACGACATAGTCCACCCTCCAGTCCCACCCAAGCGCGGATGCCAGTACGTCCTGTAACTACCAGCATCTGAGTACATCTCCTGGATACGCGCCTTCCAAAGTTCACCGATCCTGAGGCCAGCGGCCGGGAGGCCGTACTTGGCCCCCTCGTTGAACACATACAAGGCGTTATGGAGAATGATCTGCACAAGAGTCTTCGGTATCGGCCTACCAGGGATGAGTTTGATAGGTGCTGTGACCGTCATGGTCGCGCTCATACGTTGGCCCCTGTCAACATCACCCGCAGGTGAGTGGGGGTGTGCTGAATCCCCTGGATGTCGTAAGTGCCGTTCAGGAACGAGTTCTGCCCAGCGACAACAACCTGATCGTCGCCAGTGATCGTCGTCGCCAAGGGCACCCAGGCGACAGCGTCAGCCTGGTACGTCTGTTTACCGTCCGACAGTTCATTTGTGCCACCCTGGGAGATTCGGCCCTGTACGGCCGTATCAGAGTTGGCGTATGACACCTGGCCTTCAGCGTTTACCGTGGGCGTGCGGCTACGAACCGTCAACGCATGAGACGCGCCACGCATTAGTAAACCCCTCTACGGCGGTATCTCCTGACCCACTTGAGGTCCTCGTCGGTGAACCCTCCCATGCCGTCGTTGGCAAAGGTCATACTCACGCCCTCGGCTGTTAGTTTCGATAGCCCCTGGGCATCGGCGAGAACCTGTGACATCTCACGAGCCCCCACCCGCATCATCAGCATCTCTAACTGCTGCTGGTCCGAAGAGGACATGCCGGCCGTGTAAGAGACCAGGGCGCTTGTCCCCGTTGCCCTAGCGAGGATGCCGTCGATCCCCCACGGGTGAATGTCGAAATCGGTCAAGGTTTGCGTGATCTCAGACCCGAGATCACCGATCTTCAAGGTGGTGACTGAAATGACGGGGTATTCCTTGAGGAAAATCTGCCGCTGGTTCCTCTTGAGGATGTGGGATTCGCTGGAGACGGTGGTGCCTACTAGCGAACGGCCCAGAATCCGGGACAACTCCCGCTCCAAGCCACCGATCATGTGGTTGGCCGCGGCCTGCTCCCCGGCGCTGAACGTGCGATTCATGTACGTCGCCAGGTCCTGGTAAGTGATGATGGCCATTGCCCTAGCCTACGCTTTCACTGGGACGCGGACGATTAGGCTTCGCCCTTCTCAATCATCCTCTTTGCACGGAGGATAAGCAAACGCTCACGGGTGCTCTTTCCACCCCAGATGCCGTACCGCTCGTTGTTGCCAAGAGCGTAAACCAGGCACTGCGTGACCACCGGGCACCGGTTGCAGGTGGCCTTGGCCGCCTTGAGAGCCTCCGTGTCGCCAGGAGAGGGGAAGAAGATTTCAGGAGTGTCAGAGCCCCTGCACAGACCCTCGGCTTGCCACTCTGGGCGTTCAACGGCGAGTACCGATTCAGGGTTATCCCAACCAGCGGATTCCGCTCTCGGTATTGGGATTTGGCCGCCTTGTGACACCCACCATTATCCCATGGCAGTTTGTGTAAGCCCGGGCTTAGAACCCTTGCCGCAAGTTGACCCTTACCGCCATCTCGGGTTTGTTGGGGGCAGTGTCAACATGGTTGACCCCTAGTTCGTCGGCAGGAACACCAAGTATCTCCGCCAAGTCTTCAATCGTGAAGTAGATCGCGTGACTCTTGTAATGGTCAGTTGTCTCATGCTCAGGCATCGAACTCCCCCCAGCAGGCTTTACTCGGATTCCAGTGATGTTTCCCACTGGAATAGAACAACCACGAGGCGACAGCGACATTGGCTTCGCCGTGGAATGGGTGGTACTCACCCCACCCGGCTTTCTCGGAACGCTCCGTCCAGTATTTGGCTAGGTGCTGGAACCAGCCGATGGCGAAAGCATGTGAAACCACCTCAGACCCGATATGCCAACTCCGGCCACTGGACTCACAGAACGCGATCTGGTGAGCCAGTTCCCTATCCTCGGGGAGGAAATACTTGTTGATGAGTTCCCCAAGCGTTGGGAGCAGATAGTGGCTATCACCAGGTAGGCACCCATGTGAACAGGGGGTTGGCGTGTCGAACAGTTCGGGGTAGAAGATGATGACGGCGGTGGAGGGGCCACCAAGCGATTCGATGTGGGCTTTGCGTGTCTTCGGCCCGTAGATACCATCGACAGACTGCATCCCAAGTTCTACCTGGAGGGCGGTGACGCGGGCGCTGCGTTCGTAATACCGATAACCCCCGACCGGAGGTAGGTCTTCTGGTACGAGCGATGTGGTGGTTGACGCCGGAACGGCCGAGGTGGAGGGGACTTCGACGACGACAGCCCCGACGCCAACCTGGTGGAGGTGAGGGGAATCGAACCCCTGTCCCTGAGGCTCCGATGTACGGCTTTTCCTCAGGTCGAGACCTGTACCACCCCCTGGTTGATAATAACTTACATCTCGTGTGGCTTCTGAGAAGTCGGACGCCGGCTCAGCGGTAGTCGCTCCCACTAGGAGGAGCGTCGCTGAGCCAATCAGTCCAACCATAATACGCGGTAACCACTGAGTTTCTTTCACGGGTCGTTGTAACTCTTCCGGCTTTTGGTGAGGCCTAGAGAAACTGCCTCACTTGGATGTAAGTGTTTCCAATCGTGGTGGGCCCGACACAGGACCTGACAGTTGTCAGGGTCTAGCCAGTCCCCTCCTCGCCCCCTGGGGAGTAGTTCATCTACGTCCAGAGGACCCCAACACTCTACATCCGAAACAAGGTGTTTAGCAACACACTTGTACGCATCTCTTTCGAGGACTTCCTCCCTAACCCGCCTACGAATGCCGAGTTCGGCTCTTCGCTTGTTGCTCATGACATTGAGCGGGGTCTTGCGCTTTGGTGGCCCGGAGCGCTTCACAGATAGACTGCTTCCGTGGGCATCATTGAATACCTCCTAGCGTTCTTCGCTGTTGTCGTCGCCGTCCTTGGGTCGGCGATTGTGTACGCGGCTCGCTTTAGATGGAAGATTGGCAGGGCAGTGGCCCTTGCAGAAACGCTGCCACGGAATCACTCCGTGGAGGTGGAGGCCCTCAGAGGGCCTTAGTCATTATCCCTGTTGTCGCCTGGTGCTCAGCAGCGGTGACAACCTTAGATTCCAGGGTCGGTGAGGCCGCCGATTCGATCGGCAGCACCTTGTGCCGGCGCGCTACCTCGGGTGTGATTCTCTCACCCTTGCGCGCTAGAAGGAACTTCGTCCCGTCTTTCGCTTCCTCGTAGAGGTCGCGGTCCAGAACGACAGTCCTGCGTCCAGTGTCTTTGTTCTCCATACCGACACACTACCAAAACTAAACGGGACCGGGCACAAGGTGCCCGGTCCCATTCAGTGCCCGAAGGCGGAGGTGGCTAGATGCCGGTGATGGTGCAGAAGGACTCGGGCCGCTTGACAGCCAGAGCAATCCGCTCCTCGGCGAGGATCGCAATGGCGTTCCTCACGAAGAAGTCCGAGTGGTTCTCGGAGATGCGGATGCTGCCTTCCATGCGGTCATAGAGGCTCGCACCGATACCGAAGGAGCCGACAAGGCCGGTTCCTACAGTGATCGCAGCGGACTCAACAACCGGGAGACGCCAGATGCGCGCCTCGGGACCAACAGCGATCGAAGCAGTGAGCATGTGACGGTTGTCGCCGTCCTTCTCAAGTTCGATCTGCTCCATGTCAGTCGGGTGGATGACCATACCTGTTGCCTCGTAGTAAGCGAGAGCAATCTTGGTGATGGACTTACGGATCGCGTCGATCCGTGTATCCGAACCCAATGCCTGGGTGGAGATGCCGGTGGTCTGGGTGATACCAGTGAGGTTGGTGCCGGTACCGTCACCGTTGAGGATTTGGTCATCCTCGGTGAGACGGAGGCCGTACAGCAACTCGTTGTCGATGATGCCTCGCATCGCGGGCTCGTCGGCAAGCACATTCCGGTGAGCAACCTCGTAGTGACCGATGTTGCGAACCGGGGCCTGCGCGCCAGCGATGGTCAGCGTCGACTGCGGGTAACTGGTAAAGGTCTCGGGTGATCCCGAACGCTCCGACGTAGTGGCGGCGTTGTTCGTGAAGCCGGTGACCCGGAAATACTCAACCAGGTTGGTTGAGGTCTGCTGTACGTTGAACAGGTCACGCACGCGTGCAGCACGGTGGGCGCGTTCCACGATCGCATCCCGCTGCGGGGTACCGAACTGAGCCGGTGTCCCACTGGGGAGGGTCGTGTAAACGTCCTTGCGCTGCCACATGTCGCCAAGGTCGCCCTTGACGGAATATGGGACGTGCATGGTGAGGCCGTTCTGGCCCCCGTTCAGGTACTTGAACTCATCGGAGTCGATGAATCCCTGGCCGACGCTGGAAGGCTGTGTTGCTTCCTTGGCTTCAGCGACGATCTCAGGCTGTTCAGGCGATGCAGAAGCCCAGTCCTGCATCTCCTTCTGGCCTTCCATGGCCTCGATCTGCTCGCGCAGATCACGGGCCTTGGTGAGATTGGCGCGGAAGCCGTTGATATGCTTCGCGTCGACCTGAATGTCTGGACCGCCCTCTTCGCGATTCGCCTCGGCGGAGTTGACGATTGCATCGTTCTCAGCCAGGGTGTCGCGGAGAGCAGTCTTGAGTTCCCGTAGGTGGGAATCCGTAACTGCCATTAGGTCTACCTCGTGTATATAGGTGGATAGGTGTACACGAGGTAAGCACCCCGTTCAGATAATGGTTACACACCTGGCCATGTAATGGTGACAGGGGTCAATCGCCGATGAACGTGTCGTCCTCGTCGTCGTCATCATCATCCAAATCAGGGAACATTTGTGCAGGATCGAAGATAGTTTGGCCGGCATAGGAGACTCGGCTCGGCCACGACAACCTCGTCAACTGGCGGGCAATACCCTCCAGGGCAGCGGCAGCGATCTGAGGAGGGACGGACCCCAAATCAACGTGATTCGGTTCCCCAGGGTCATCCAACGAGAGGACGATCGTGATTATCGGGAAATGCCTCGCCTGCGGGATGTCATCATCAAAAGTGAACTCAGCGGTTGGCTGTACTGGGGGCTGCTGAGTAGTAGGTGCCTCTAAAGATGGCTTCCCCTCTTGAGATGGGGATGAGTTCGACATCGAAGTTCCCGTCGCCTTCCTCGTAAGTGACCACAGCCATACCCTGTTGCCAGTCTTCCACCGCGTTCACAGGGCGACCATGAGGGTCCGTAGACCCCTTAGTCGACGGCACAGCCCCATCGGTGCGGCAAAGGCACCCCGGAGAAGCCGCCAAACTACGTTTCGCCCCGTCATAAGTACGCCTGGTCTTGTGTTGTAACTCGATCCTGTGAATGTGCCCATGGATGATAGATGTCCGCTCATCATCCACAACCGCTGCGACTGTCGAACCACGGCTCCTGGTGATGTGACCGTGGATGCACGCCAAGTTCTGATTCACCCAGTAAATGCCCGCCGGGTAACCACCGACATACTCGACGTTCAACGGGTCATCCTGGAGGCGCAGTAGAAACGGGACTGACATCACGGGCCAGTCATCGGGACGGTCCGCACGCTTCAAGTGCAGGGCGCTAGCCGAGTTGTTCGTAATCGCCTTCTGGAGGCGACGGTCGTGGTTGCCCTCTAGGAGCACCATGTGAGCGTCGGGCGCATTCGCTCTCTGCTGCATGAGGAACTTGTAACCACGGTCAATGGACGCCTGGGTCGTCTTAGCGAACGCTGGCTCCTGCTCAAACTTGCCGAACTCCGCAAAGTCTAGGTAATCGCCCAGGTTGACGATCAGGTCAGGGTCCAGGTCCTTGGTGATCTGCATAGCGACATCCATCGACGGTTCATGATGGAACTCGTCCATGGTGCCGTCTTCATACATGCGGTACCCGATCTGAGGATCAGGGAGAATGACGCACGTCTTGTACTTCGACTTAGGTTTCGCTTGCCGTGGCGACGGCTTGATTGTGAGGGGTCGGGCCTGCTGAACGACAGGCCACTCAGGACCGTCAGCCCATGCCGGGGCGATAACGACAGAGACCCCACCAAGGTCATGGATTTCGGCTTCGCCTTCTTCATTCTTGGTAAGACCCTGCCATTCGGAGATGCGGACCTTTTCCACAGCCCCGATTTCCTCAGGGTCAATCCCTGAACGCTCCAGGAGGTCAGCGATCTTTCCTAGTCTTGACTTAGCGAGGTCTTCCTTGAAGGCCTCAGCCATGGGCCATGCTCCGCCTGTAGTTGGCCACGGCATTCGGGGAAACCCCGTGGCCATGCTCGCTCATAACCTCAGCGATGCGGGCATGGGGGATGCCCTTGTCTTCCAAGGCGGCGAGAAGAGAAGCCTTCTGGTCCTCCGCTAACTCGTCGAGAATCACGGCAACACGATACCGCTGGGGCGTTTTGCGCCCGCGGCTTTTCATTTCCTGATAGAGGTCCACGGCGTTCTCCCGTCATCGGCCGGTTCCGCCTGAACCAATGTTACCGCGTGGGAACCCCTCGGGGGCCGCACCAGTTACCTATGTCAGTTACTCACCCAAATCGGAGAAAGTAACCAGGTCCTGGAACTCACGGAGTTCCTTGAGGTCAAGGTCACCCAAAAGGCCACTCTCGGCCGCCTCTTCGGCCGCCTCTTCGACGACCTCGTCGGCCTTCTCGGCCTCAGCCTCGGGCTCTGGGTCTTTAGCCTTGGGGGCCTTCTTCGGGGCAGGGGCGTCGCCGCCCGCCGGGGAACCTTCGACAGCCATCTGCTCTGGTGTCAACGTCCCGCCATGGCTGAGGTCTTCGACGACCTCTGGGGCTGCCTCGCCGGCACCTTCGGCGCGTTCCGCTGAGTCGGGAGCGCTGTTAGAGAAGCCAGCGGTATCGCCGCCCTTCTCCTCAAGCCCATCCAACTGCTCAGAAAGGGTATTCAACGCCGCGATGGCGTCTTGGATAACTGACTGCGCCGTCGGTCCATTGGACTCGACCTCGACCTCAGTCGTCTCGGTGATTGCGGCCTCGTCAGCCATGGTGTCCTCCAAACTGGACTTTATCTCGAATAGTTCGGCGCCCTTTTCAATGAGAGCATCTACTTCGTTGCAGAAGGACTCTGGGAGTCTTTCTTTGAGTTCCATAACGGCGTCTACATACTCGTCGGCCTTCAGTTCCGGCGGCTTCTTACCGTCGTCCCTGTAATGGCCGGCGATGTGGTTGTACACACCCTTACGGTCGCTCCCCCTCAACTTTGTCCCCTTACGGGCGCCGTTGAGAAGGCCGAATGTGTTCTGTAGCGCAGACAACGCTGCCGGCCCTGGCCGGCCGTCGCTACCGACAAAGTGGTGGACGAACGTGTAGTTCGTCTTCATCTTCGGGTCTTCCCCGTCGATGTGAAAGGCGAAAATCTTGCTGAAATAGGCCTTGTCGGCCGGAGAGCGCATGTTCCTGTATGCGGTCTTGTCGTACCAGTCCTCGGCCTTGACGCCTGTCTTGTGCCTGGCCGTCGGGCCCTTCACATCCTCCATCTCGAAGTCCATGGTTTCGGCGCCTTCGATCGAGTCGCTAGTCACACCAGTCTCGTCTTTCATGCAGGGGTCTTCCTTTACGCTAACCGTCCGAGTGCCAGGGGCAGCGCCGAAGAGGACAGGTGAATACTCGTACCACTCCAGTTGCTTGATGTAGCGAATCCCCGTGTCGTCCTTCATCTCCGACCCACCTTCGGGAACTGAGTAGCCGATCGACCACTCCTGCTCCCCACCGAAGAACTTGATGTCCTCGTAAGCCTCACGGCCGCGGGTGGTGTTGAGGTTGAACTTCATCTTGACCAGGACGCCGCCGGCATCGGCATCTCGTAGATGCTTAGGCAACCGGTTGTCGCCAGGTGAAAGTTCGATAGCGGCGAGAGTCTTAGCGATAGGGATAGTCGTGTCGTGTGACCAGACACCCTTTGGGACGCGTTTCCCCAAGGTCTCAGCGTAAGCACCAGGCTCGATCACGTCCTTGACGTTGTCGACGATGTTCGTAACTGAAACGACAGCCTGGACAGTTCCCTCGGCGTCGTCGATTGCCTTGGCCTCTACGCGGGCCTGCTTCGATTCCAGTTCCACTACGCCTCCTAGACGACTCTCCACCCAGATTAGCCGTCAGAGGTTACCGTGGGTGGAGCGTTCAGCCGTCCTATACGGCGGTTTGTGGGATTCCGTACTCCAGCATGGCCGCCTGGTTGGGCTCATTAGTGAAAAGCATGGTGCAGCGGCAGTTCGCAGTCTCTTTGATCGACCCAGCAGGGTCCCCAGGGTGCATCATGCGGTAACCGCCCACCAGGAACGGCTCAGAGATCGGCCTGGCCTGACCATCAGTACGGACATGCGTAGGCCGAACCTTCGCATCCTCCATGGAGAGCCACACCTTGTACCGGTAGCCCTCCTTGCTAGCACCGATCATCTGGCCCTCATTGACGCCAAACACCACCGTGTTGTTGGCGATCATCCTGGCGCGGACTTTCACGGCGTCTGAGAAGACCTTCTCGATCCCCTCGGCGATGTCATCCACCGATTTGCCGGCGCTAATCCCCTTCTCGATCTGCTTTTCAATCTGGCGGCGGGTGGTTCTGTTGATCTCAGCGAATCTCGCCAAGCCGGCCATAAGGGACCTAGAGAGAAGGAGGACCGCTTCATCGTCGTCATCCTCCTGGTGGCCCTTGGTGCCCGTTATCTGGGTAACCCCGTGAGACCCCTCGACCAGGACGGCCGTCAGCCAGGTCTTGGCGTCAGCAAGCAACTGGTTGTCCCACGTGGGGATGTCCAGAATGTCGTTCACACCGACATGGATGCCCTTATTGACCTTCTCGCGCATGTTGCGAGACTTCCACTTCTCCAGGACAACGCGCTTCTGCCTTTGGAAGTAAGCAGCCATCTGAATCGCCATCGAATCAGACAGGCGATCCATCTGCTGATCCTGCTGCCGGCGCAGTTCGTCGGCGGCCTTGCTGTCTATCCAGAGTCCCCCGTATTGGAACCCCCAAATGTCGTCAGGAGTAAAGGGGCCGACTTCCTATCCTCCGTCCCATTCAACGACGCCGCCTCAGGGACTGTGGCTGTCGGCTCGTCAACAGGAGAGAACGTAGGTGCCTCTGGCGCCTGGGTAGGTGGCCCATCCGGGACCACCTCAAACGTCGGCGGCTCGAAAGCGGTCGAGGGTGATTCCCCGTCAGCAACCGCCTGCCCAACAGCGATCTGCCCACCCCTGATGTAGAGCAGGTCAGAGCCAACCGGATCGCGGCCGATCTTCTGCCGGTACTCGTCGATAGAGATAGCGCCGGCCTGGAGTTCTTCCAAGTGGAATGCGGCCCGCTCCCGTTCGTCACGAGACAGGATCGCCACGTCGTCAAGGTTGAACTTGACCGTTAGTTCCTCAGACCCGTCCAGGCGGTCGAACGCACGTTCGATCAGCATGAGGTGGGGGAGCATCGTCTCACGCCAGAACACTTCGAGTTCCGTATCGGCGTTAGCGAACGTCCGCTCCGAGGCGTTACCGATAACCGATTCGGGGACACCGAACGCCATGAGGATTTCCTCTTTGGCAAGTTGCTTCGACTCGGTGTACTGGGAATCGCGCTGCGCCATCGACGTGTCGATCCACTTGGCCTGCTCGGCCTCCATGATCGTCATGCGGCCTGCACCACCCATAGCGGTACCTGTGTTGCCGATAAAGCGACGACGGAGTTCCTCAGCGGCGTCGTCATCCAACTCGCCGTTCACCATCAAGATGCCGCCGGGGCGGCCATCGTTGACCATGAAGTTCCGGTTGTAAATACGTGAGTAATAGTCGATGTCGATTGCAAGCCCACACGACTCCAAAGGCGACTGCCCACGGTAAGGGTCGGTGGGGTGGGGGATTCTCACCCAGACAACGTCCTCAGGTTTGACAATGCGTTCCTTGTTGTTCGGGACCTGGACGGAGTAACCGGAGACGAACTTCTTGGGGTCGGGGATCGGGTATGTCCACTGCGGAGGCAGTAGGTACAACCCCGTGACGTTGTCCAGGCGGTCCTTGACGATCTCAATGAACGCACCCCTCTTAGATAGGAGCACCTGGGACGACAACTGGAACCGGAAGTTGTAAGCGTCGTGGTGTGGATTCGCCTTCCTGTTCAGGACAGGCAGCAGAGGGTTGTCCTGAGGGTCGCCCTCTCCATCGAGAATCTCGACGGGTAGACGCGCGGCATTCGACGCGATAGCGAAAATGCTCTTGAACACCCAGGTGACGCGGTCGTTGCCCTCGGTGACAGCGCGGTCAACGTCCCAGTCGTCTTTGTAGGCCCTCTGTTTGTCGAGCCCGACGGAGCGAGCCGTATTCTGGTTGTAATAGAACGCCTTCTCAGAAGCCGGGAAAGAGGCGCGTTGAAAGCCTTCCCGGTCGTGCCCAGTGAACTTGAACTTGTCAAGAAACCCCATTGTCAGCCCTCATAGCCCATCAGGATAGAAACGAAGAGTAGAACAACCGCTGCCGCCCCTAGCCCAACCGTGGTATTGACAGTGAAGCCGCCCGTGATACTGGCAGAGACGCCAGACACGAGAGCAACGGCAGAAATGCGCTCCTTGAGATTCGTACCTCGAAGGAAGAGCACCCCTACTGCTGCTAAACCACTGAGCCCTGCCCAGACTGCTATCGCTGGGATGTTCGACATGTCCTTAGCCTACGCTTCCTAGCCTTCTGGCCGTGATAGGACCTACCACCCTGCGAACAAGCCCCGGATGCTGCCATCCTGGGTTGGATCGACTGGGAAACCATTGGTCAACTCGTAAAACAGTTCTTCCTCGACGCCGTAAGCCCGTGCCGCCCTGTTGGCCATCACAACAGCCCCATGGCTCGCCGCCGAATACGCCGTAAACAGCATCTTTAGAACGCCAGGGGACCCGTCCATGACAACCCACTCGAACAGATCGGCGCGCCCCAAATAGCCACGTTGCCTCCTGGGAGTCCCGGCGGTCGCTAGGTAGCCGGCCCTGTCGTGAGTCCTCACCACCTGGGCATCCAACATGGTCGGAATGTCTGGGTTGTTGAACAGGTCTGCGAACTCTTGAGCACCAGGGCCGTTCAGGTAGCCACGAATGGACATCTGAGGATCGACGGGGGGGCTGCCCAGAAGTACGCCGTCCACGAACGTGGCGCCACCGGAATGGACGATCTCCTTGATGGCGTTCGTTTCGGCTTCGGGCAGAGAGTTGGCGTCCACGTAGGTGCCCTCGAAGGTGCCCTCGACACAGATGGCGTGCGCCACCTCGTTCTGCCAGTCACCCCAGCCGGCACCGATGCAAAGAACCACATCAGCCTGGGCGGCGACATCGCGAAGGTCCTCGACATCAGTGAACCCATGTCGGACAGCGTTGCCCACCGACCTGGGTGATCGTCCATCAGAGGCCCAGATGATCTCGTGACCCTTGGATTGGGCACAGGCAGCAATAGCGGACCCCATGCTCCCAGGTGAAACTAAACCGATAACGCTCATAGAGGCTTCCTCTCAGGGTTGTATTCGTAAACAGATGGATCAGAAGCAGACAGGGAGTAGTTGTCGCGGCCCATGTTCATCTTGATGTCCTTCGGCACCGGGGTCGCTATGAACTCCCAGTAACCGTCGATCTCCCCACCCTTGAAAGTCATCTTGCGGGACCTGCCCTCAACCTTGGCCTTCTTCTTCCTGGATGCAGAGGACTTGGGGGTTTGTCTCCGCCGAGCCATTTGGCCTATACGACCTTTGATGAGATCATAAAAGAGACATAATCCATCTCGGACATGGCACGGGTCTTACCGTCAATCAAAGGAGGTGGTGGTTTGGGAATCGCCCTCCGCCCTTTGTGGGGAGGGCGATTTCGCGAAGTTGCGGGCTTGTCGCCGGGCCTGGACGACCTTTCGACGCTCTGCCCAGGTGAGACCACCCCATACCCCGAAATCCATTGGGGCTTCAATCGCGTAATCCAGGCAGAGGGTGCGGACGGGGCAACCGGAGCAGACAACTCTCGCTGCGGACTCTTGGGCTTCGCACCCGGGCTTGTCGTCGGAGAAGAACGCCGCCGTTGCCATACCTTTACATTTCGCATGAATCATCCAATCTGTTTGTAGGTCCGAGTCAGGCTTGACCCATACTCGACGATCGACCATCGGTGTACCTCCGAAGAATCAACGGTGTGTGATCCCCTAACCATGCCCCCCAGGTGTTGAACGACAGGTAGTCAACGGCATCGGAGTAGTCCATGCCCTCGTTCATCATCGACTCAACCATGAGGTCTTCGTCGTAAACGATAAGGGCCGGCTGGTTCATCCGTGTGGCATATCCAACGATGCAATCATCAAACTGGTTCTTGGCACCTGGGCCATCGAAGATGACGCACTCGGGGTTCAGTTCTCCGAGGTCGGTCCACCACTCGCTTTCTCGGTCACTCATTTAGGTCCTCCAACCATCCGCCCAACATCAGTTCATAGAACGCTTCGACGCCAGACGCAGAGGTCGCTTCCTGGTCCTTGAGGACAACAACCCACTGGTCGTCGATGGTCCGCATTGTGGCATGCCAATCAGCATGAGAAAGGGTCCACCCGCCAACTAGGCCGGTGCCGTCCTGGTGGTCGGGCCAGGGCTTGACGGTGTAACCCTTTTCCGCTGCTACCCGAAGTATCTCATTGACCGGGTAGGGGGCTATGGGCCTCACTTGCGGTGCTTCTTCTTCAACTTCATGGGGCGGGGGGGTGGGTCGGCGTACTCCATCTTGGTGGTGCCGGCCTTCCCACCCTTGGGGCCGGGCTCGTCCTTCAAGAATACCGTGACCCTCCCCATGGGGGTGTCGTAGGTCTGGTACCCAAGTGCCTCTTCGTCTTTGCTCATGTCTTCCTCCCGGCTTGGAGCCGCTTGTTGAGTTCTCTCAGGTCTTCTGCTGTGGGGATGAACGAGATGTCGACTTCGTGGTCGCAGTTCGGACACGCACCATCATAATGGTGCTCGTCCAGAAGTACACCCTTGATGTACCACCCGCAGGTGAAGCACTTGTAGATGGTGTCCTTGCGGAGACCCTGACCCTTCTTCGGTTTGTTTGCCATTTCTCGAGTCTACCGGAAGGTGAACTGAGTTCCACCCTCTGATTCCTGTTCGCTGATCTTTGCGAAACTCGACTATGGACAACGCGGAGTTCTGGGAACAGAGGCAATCCATCCTGGACGGCATCTCCGCTGCGCTCGCTTACATCGACGATCAACTAGAGGACCTCCGAGCGGTCATCGTGGACGAGAGTGAACATGAACTCGCAAGAGGATGACAAGATACTTCTGGAGACCATTGGAGAAATCCAGCGCGCCATCGAAAGCGCTGGTGACAGGGTCGCCGGCCGGGTAAAGGCCTCAGTCGATTCCACAATCAGTCTCTTTGATAAGGCCAAAGACAACATCGCGTGGGTACTTGGCCTCCCCGCGGCCTTTGCTGGGTCATTCGGGTTCCTATGGGACTCCAGCGGTGACGAAGCCGCCCTTACTTACCAGGTAGCCCAACTTGAGGAAGCAGTCGCTGAACTCAAAGCCGAAGGAGACCTCCTCGGCGGTGGCACCAAAAACTTTTCGCTCGACATGAGCCAGGCGCCAGGCGGTTCGATAACTGTCGTTCTCGTCGCCGGCGCTTTCGCTGTCCTCTTGGGGACACTGGTCTGGTATCAGTCGAGGCGACGTAGACGGCGGTGAAACGGTTCCTGGCCGCCCTGGTGGCCGGGACGCTAATAGCGGCCGGTTGCTCAAGCGGTAAGGACGAGGTAGTCGGGGACTTGTTCCCGACTACTACCACGGTCTCCAGTGCCACATCGCCGCCTGCTCCCACGGTCGTTCCCACAACGACCGCTGCTCCCACTGGCAGCACGATCGTCCCCAATGTCGATGCGGCGGCCCCCACCAATACCACTCTCGCCGACCATACCCTTGAGTACAGGCCGATCCGGGACGCGTTCTCCTTCGAGAACTTCGGGGGTGGTGAGGCACCAGCCGACCTTACCGTCAATATGGCCCGCCGTCTATATGGCGACAGGCAAGTCTGTTCTGATGTAACAGACAACCAGTGCACCCCATACCCGGTGATCCTCCAGTTGATCTCCCAGGCGAACCGGTCGATGCAAGGAGGGCTGTGCGAAGGACTAACTGTCCTGTCGTTGCGGCTCTCTAACGACACCGACACGCTGGCGTCGTTCCAGGGGACCCAAACAGTTGCAGACCTGGTGAAGGAAGACCCGGCCCTTCTGTCCGAGTTGGCCTACTGGTATGTCACGCAGTTCGCCACTGAGGTCCAGGAGGAAGCATCTTCCTACCTGGAGATGCACCCCGTTCAGTTGGCTGAGATTCTCCTCAGGGACTTCGCTGCGGCTGAGGCCGGTGAGCCTTCAACTGGTTACACCATCGGTATTTACAGCGACCAAGGCGGCCACGCTGTCACCCCTTACCGCGTTGAGGAAACTAAGAGCGGTTACCGCATCTACATCTACGACTCGAACTGGCCCGCCTCGGAGCGGTGGATCGACGTTGGCAGCGAAGGGTGGGTCTACGCCCTAGCGGCGACCAACCCCACCCAGGAGTCGTCAGCCTGGTCGGGTGGCACTGGGACCATGGAACTAACGCCCATGCGTGCCCGCTCTGGGCCGTTCTCGTGTGGATTCTGCCCCACAGACAGCGAAGAAGAGTCAGGGACGCTGCTCACCGTTGCCTCGTCGGGCGACAAGCAGATGGCGTTGAAGATCGAGACCGAATCAGGGGACAGGCTCGGCTACTACGACGGCGGTTTCGTCAACGAAATCGAGGGGGCTACCTATCGCTACCTGATCTCAGGACCCACTACATCAGACCCGGTGCTCGTCTTCCTGCCTCCAGGCGTGGAGACATTCAGCGCCGACGTTGAAGAGATTGACGTTCCCACCCCGGCGGAGTTGAGCGGTACCCTCAGCGATCCCCTTGAAGCGCAAACAACAGAGGACCCTGAGAATGCGGAAACTCCGCCAGAGCAGGAACCCGAAGAGGATACCCAGAAGTTCACCTTGCTCCTACTCAACGAAGAGAAGTCCGTCCAGATCGAGGCGGTCATCGTCGAGGAACCCGAAGAGCCGGCCGAACCAGAGCCTGGCGTCCCCGAGGTTGAAGAACCAGAGGTTTCGCTGATTGCCTTCTCCGAAGAGTCGGTCGAGATCGCCGACATCGAGGAAGCAACCGTCGCTATCGCCATCGACTCCCTGGAGGTCGAGATAGAACTCGACGCCGGCCAGACCGTCGAACTGGTAACCGTCCAGGAAGAAGCCCCGCCGTCACCAGACGAACCGGCGGTCGAACAGCCCCGAACACTCGACATCGCTATCCAAGATAACGAAGGAGAAACCCTGGCGGCTGTTGCAGTTGATCTGTCGATTTATCGGGTAGATGTGCCTGTCGCCCCACCCGTGGACCCCGGACCCACCCCTGGGCCCACCACCATCCCGCCGGCTCCCGTAGTCGTCCCTGTTGTTATTGAAATCACCTACGACGAGGTAGCGCGGGAGGTCACCCAGGAGGAGGAAGTCGTCGAGGCGTGGGTCGCCTCAGACGCCGAGTATTACCAGGCAATCGCCGAAGACACCCTGGACGAGGTCCTAGGGGAGTCCTACGTCGAGGAACTAGAAGAACGAGAAGAATGGACCGACGAAGAATCGGACGGGGCCCTCCTGGCTGTCATCGTCAACGTCGAAGAGGACTACTGGGAGGACGAACAGTGGGACGAGGTCGATTACGACGACGAATGGTTTGAGGAAGAGTACGAAGAGGAACTCTGGGAAGAAGTCTTAGACGCCGAGGACTGGTTTGAGGAAGGGGCCGACACCTGGGTCGACGAATGGGCCGAGGAAGAGGCACAGGACATCCTCGAAGAGTTCGGCGTAGAGGAATGGAACGAGGACCTGATGGGTCCGTCGCCTACCGAAACGCTGGATTGGGAGGAGGAGGACTGGGAAGCCTACGACGAGGAAATGGATGCCATCTGGGAAGAGCAGATGGAGGACCCGGACGCGTGGGAAGAGGAACTCCTTGAAGAACTCGGCGTAGACGAATGGGACCCCGAATGGGGACCGTCCCCCACCGAGGCCGCAGAGTGGACCGAAGAAGACTGGGACACCTACGACCAAGAGTGGGCAGCCGACGAAGAGGCCATGATCCTCGAAGAAGAGGGTCTGGACGAGTGGCCAGAGGACTGGGGTCCGTCACCCACCGAGAGCATGACCTGGACGGAGGCCGATTGGGACGCCTACGACGCTGAGATGGAGGCTCTCTGGGAAGCCGAAGAGGAGGTGTGGGAAGAGGAAGATGAC